>Ga0180215_1000205_pt1 | contig 85991 bp, 69 predicted proteins | sample eDN3rd37CBELigBY_FD_128871 | JGI IMG/M metagenome (GOLD analysis project Ga0180215, IMG submission 128871) | Enriched backyard soil microbial communities from Emeryville, California, USA - eDNA 3rd pass 37_C BE-Lig BY (version 2) (version 2) | ecosystem: Environmental > Terrestrial > Soil >...
ATCCTTCGCGGGTGGACTATCCGCTTCGCGTACGCGCTGTACCAGGTGAAGGCCTGCATATCCCGATCTGGCTACTCGGCTCTAGCGGATTCAGTGCGCAGCTCGCAGCAGAGCTCGGTCTGCCATTCGCTTTCGCCAGCCATTTCGCACCAGACTACTTGATGCAGGCTCTGAATCTTTATCGAAGCCGTTTCAAGCCATCTGACGAGCTAGATAAGCCTCGCTCGATGATCGGTGTGAATGTCATCGCAGCAGACACATTGCAGGAAGCCGAGCGGCTCGCTAGCTCGCAGTTCCAGCAGTTCCTGAACATCATCCGTGGCAGAACAGGCTTGCTGAAGCCTCCTGTCGATGACATGGATCAGGTATGGAGTCCAGAGGAGAAGGCGATCGTGATGAAGCAGCTGGCATTCACCGTGATCGGCGACCATGCGACTGTACGAGATAAGCTACAGCATATCGCCGATCAGACGGAGGCCGATGAGATCATCGTCGGCGCACAGATCTACGACCATGACGCTCGGCTTCGCTCCTACGAGATCTTGGCCGAAGCGGTCGGGATGGTATAAGAAGGTTATGAGATCGAAGATGATGTGACCGACCGCCGTCATGCAGCGCAACACCATGCGCTGAGAGCTGCGCGGGGGGATGTTATATGAGTAGGATAGTGATTAAGGGGTGCTGCCATGAAGACGATCATTCCTATGTTTCATCATGTCAGATGGGCCAACGCGCGTATCCTCGAGGCGATAACTGAGGCACAAGACGTCTCTGAATATATCACCACGGTGATGCATCATCTCATCCGTGCGGAGCAAGTCTGGTTGACGAGATTACAAGGTCAGGACAGCTCACACATCCCATTATGGGGAGATCGTGATATCGCTTCACTCGTTGAGCTGCTGAGGGACCATGAACTACGGTATGAAGAATACTTGTCATCGCTGCAGGAATCTGAGCTTGATACACTCATCTCATATCGGAATCAAACCGGCACAGCATACGAGACGACGATCAGGGAGATCCTGACACATGTCGCACTGCATGGACACTATCACCGCGGCCAGATTAATGCCGCCCTGCGCAGCGAGCATCATAACCCGGTCAACATCGACTATATCACCTATGTTAGGATGAACAGGGACCAGCTATAGAGCATGTGCAGCAATTGGTGGGCACCGGGCCAGGTTACTTGATCACAGTTACACGGTCACAAGATCTGTTCAGGACATGCCGCGATCAGGAGATCTGCTAGCCGACAGCAGCTAGCCGTTTTTGGTTAGCTATTGTTGGCTGTCGGCTGTCGGCTGTTGGCTGTGTGCTGTTGGTTGTGGGCTGTTGGCTGTCGGCTGTCGGTTGTGTGCTGTTGGCTGTCGGCTATCGGCTGTGTGCTGTTGGCTGCAAGCTATCGGCTGTCGGCTGTGTACCAGCAGCTATCCGATCAAGCCTGACCTCCTACGTGGTGGGTGGGATTATGGAGAGATACAGCTTCTGCTACACTTGAGGTCGATGAACCGCCGTCATGCAGTAAAACACCGCACCCTCTCCCTTTCATGCTGCGGATTTTTTGTTTACGGAACTCAGATTCGTTATTTGGTGAAAAAGAGGCCGTTTCAAGCTACCAACGGAACACAGATCCGTTATTCCATACTTTTAGCCTGATTATAGGGTCATATATGGCTAATAACGTACCCCCGTTCCGTTAGCCCATAGAAAACCGCCGTTTTCGAGCAGATAACGCACCTCTGTTCCGTTAATGCCTAATTAGGGGGATCCAGGCACGAGGTCTGACTTAGCTCAGGCAGATAAATTTCTGTTAAACTATCCACACTCTGCTAACATGAAAAAACCCGCCTCCGAAGAGACAGGTTTATGTGATGCTGGTGAAGGGAATTGAACCCCCGACCTACGCATTACGAGTGCGTTGCTCTACCCCTGAGCTACACCAGCATAGTTTGATGGGATCGAGGAGCTTACAATATCGATACAGTATCGATCATACTATTGGGAGCCACAACTTCTAGCATCGAGCATCACATGACGCTTTGAACGACACACCGTAAATCCCCAACGAATATTATTTATACCACGATTATAAACGGTATTCAAGACTTTTTATCGCATTCCAAAAAATACATGTCACCTTCCGGCAATATTCGACATGCACAACGATACCCTTAATAATAGGTTGCTCGTGTATCTTGTGGTTCTCTATACAGATCCGCTCATCGCATTCACGGCTCACAGCATCGACCATCGACCTATGCAGATCCATCACATTCACGCCTCACAGCATCGACCTTTGCAGATCCATGGCATTCACGGCTCACAGCATCGACCTACGCAGATCCATCGCATTCACGCCTCACAGCTCCGTCCTATTGCAGATGCTTCGGTGGGGTCTCCAGATGCGACTTCGTAATCGCCTCGACGAAGATATTACCGTCATCAAGCTTAGACCGATCCAGCACGGTCTCCTCGTTCGTCGTTACAGGCGGTCTCTTATCTCCAGTCGCTAGTAGACGGACATAAGGTAGCCTGATGTCGACGAGCTTTCTCAGCTCCATAATCTCTTGCTTCAACGCTTCGATCTCCTGCTTCGTAGCGGGACTCTTCTCGTCCTTCAACATGATACCCAGCTGTCCATTCGGTTCGAGCGTCGCATACTGCACATCACTTATCTTCGAAACCTGATTCAGTCTAAGGCGCATCTCCAGCTGATCGACGGTTAGTCTCATTTTCTTCAGATTGTCCACTCGTAGCTTCCCTTGATCGATAACGACGATGGCTTGCCCTGTGATCCATGTCTCGAACCGATCTGACTTCATCTGGCCCCATTCCATCGCGATCAACGTTAAGACTAAGACCGCACTGGCGCCAAGAGTTACCCACATATTCTCCCCTGCGATCGGCTGGATGAGCAAGGAACCTAGACCGATCATGATGATCGTCTGGGCTAATGTCATCTGAGAGATCGATTTTCGCCCCGCTACCCTTAACAAGATCGTTCCACCAACGATGATTAAGACCGATTTCCATATCCAGTCCCATTCCATACCCTCACTGCATCCCTTCTTCATGTTGTTGACCATATTTCCACTATTCTCCGTATAAGACGCATGGATTATACATTCCCGCCGAATCGAACACACTACGCAAATATAGCTTGTCATACTCATAGAATATAGTATAATTAGTTATACAAGTCATACTTGTTATACCGGTAGTACATATCACACTAGTTATACTTATCTATCGAAGGAAGGGGGACTGCCATGAATCAGCCAGAAGGGAAGCATATATTCGGCATGGTGAAAGTCGGCACGAAAGGCCAGATCGTCATCCCGAATGAGGCACGTAAGCTGTTCAATATTAAGCCAGGGGATCAACTAATGCTCGTCGGAGACGAAGCCTCAGGACTAGCGATCATCACAAGCGAGAAACTGAATCAGTTCTTCCAGAACATCGTGGACAATCATCAAATGGGGGACGGAAAACATGACAACAGCGATTGAGACGAAGAGCCTAACGAAGATGTACGGATCCAAAACAGCAGTCAACTCACTGAATCTCTCTATCAAGCAAGGGGAGCTGTTCTCTCTACTAGGAGTGAATGGTGCCGGCAAGACGACGACGATCAAGATGTTGTCTTGCCTCGTCTTACCCACTTCAGGCGACGCCGTGCTGCTAGGCGATAGCATCACGGCGGATGCTCGAGCCGTCAAGTCGAAGCTGAATGTCTCACCACAGGAAACAGCTGTCGCACGTAATCTATCTGTAAGAGAGAACCTCGAGCTGATCGCCGGGATCTATGGAAGTGATAAGAAGACATCGCGAATGAAAGCCGAAGAGATGCTCAACACCTTCAGCCTTACCGAGGTCGCGAAGGATAAAGCGAAGACGCTATCCGGTGGCATGCAGCGCCGCCTCAGTATCGCCATGGCACTCATCACCGATCCGAAGATACTATTCCTGGACGAACCAACTCTCGGGTTAGACGTCCTTGCTAGACGCGAATTATGGGCTGCGATCCAGAAGCTCAAGGGTAAGATCACGATCATCCTAACGACTCACTATATGGAGGAAGCCGTCTCTCTATCCGATCGAATAGGGATCATGGCGAAGGGGCAGCTGAAGGCGGTAGGAACGGCGGACGAGCTGACCACCTTGACAGGCTCGTCCAACTTCGAGGATGCATTCGTCACGCTTGCGACACATACGGAGGTGATCGCATGACTCCGATAACCGTATTCGCTTCACGTAATGGTAAAGAGATTCTTCGCGACCGTCTGAATCTGATGTTCGGAGTGGGCTTCCCTATCGTTCTCCTGCTGCTCCTTACGGCGATTCAGGCGAATGTTCCGGTCAGCTTATTCGAGATCGGCCACTTAACACCAGGGATCGCTGTGTTCGGCTTGTCGTTCATCTCCTTGTTCTCTGGTATGCTGATCGCGAAGGACAAGACTTCCTCCTTCTTATTACGACTGTTCTCTTCGCCGCTTCGTTCATCGGATTATATCCTTGCCTATGCCGTACCACTTCTGCCGATGGCCGTCGCTCAGATCACAGCATGCTTCATCGTCGCGTTCTTCCTAGGTCTCACGATCAATCTCCATGTCCTACTCGCGATCATCGTCCTTATCCCTGCCGCGAGCTTATTCATCGGGATCGGCTTACTATGTGGCAGTGTATTCAACGATAAGCAGGTTAGCGGGATCTGTGGTGCACTGCTTACGAACTTAAGTGCTTGGTTAAGCGGCACCTGGTTCGATCTGAGTCTCGTCGGAGGTTGGTTCGAGCGCATCGCATCTGTACTTCCCTTCGCACCCGCTGTCGATGCTGCTCGAGCAGCGTTACGTGGAGATTACGGTGAGATCATGCCCAATCTGTGGATCGTGCTCGTCTACGCAGTCGTTACCCTGATCGTCGCAGTCATCGTCTTCCGCAGACGGATGAACGGCGAGCATGTATAGAACGACAGCTCCTAGAGCATGGACAACCGACCGACGTAGCAAGGAGCAAGAGAAGAGGAGCTTGAATGCTCCTCTTCTCCAATTCTGCTACAGGCTTCGCAATCGCTTCGCAATCGCTTACAACGATCAACTTACGTTTGAGTCCAGTCAGGGCGGAAGCTGAGATCTATGCTGCGATCATCCTTGCGGATATCTTCGCCCTTGCACTTGCGACATGTCGAATAATGTATAATCACTTTCTCCGCATCATACACTTCAATATCCTCATCGCATATCCGACACTTGATCAAGCCCAGCATCATGAACCCTCCTAGGTTGTTATTACGAGACGCAGATCGTTACGGACGGCGTGCGTGGTCAAGATTCGCTATTTGATATATGATATCGGCATCCCTTCCTTAAGTATTACATCATGTAGATCGAATTTCAATCATTATATCATCACATTTTATGATATAGCATGTACTTTTTAAACGATATACCCGGAATAAATCAACATAACTCCGACTCAGCCCGCATCGAGCTTCCACTAAGACTTCAACTCCACTGTCCCTCCTAGCTTCCTGCGCCGAGACTGCATGACCTGTATCACGAGCAGGCATGCCAGTGACCCCAGGCCGATCGCATCGGTCACCCATCCAGGGATGATGAGCAGTAGTCCTGCCGCCGCTGACCATAGACGTTCCCATGCCCTCAGTGGCCGTAGCCAGAAGCCGATCAACCCGGCGCTTACGCCAAACATCCCTGCAAGAGCAGTCACGACGATGAACAACGTCTCATACCACGCCGCATCGATCATGAGTAGTGCCGGAGATAGCACGAAGATATACGGGATGATGAAGGCAGCGATCGCTAGCTTCGTCGATTCGACACCCGTCTTCATCGCACCACTCCCCGCGATCCCTGAGGCGGCGAATGCCGCAAGCGCTACTGGTGGAGTAATATCTGCGATGATGCCGAAGTAGAACGTGAACATATGTGCCGCCAGTATCGGAACTCCAAGCTGGATCAACGCCGGTGCTGCGATCGTCGAGGTGATGATATAGTTCGCCGTCGTTGGAGTTCCCATGCCGAGCAGGATCGAGGACACCATCGTCAGTACGAGGGTTAATAGTAAGATGCCGCCCGACAGATCGATAAGTCCATGTGCGAACTTCAGTCCGAGCCCCGTCAATGTCACCGTTCCGACGATCATCCCTGCACATGCCGTAGCGGCTACGACACCTAGCGCCGACCGCGCACCATCACGCAGCGTTAAGAAGAATCCCGGTAACGTGAGACGAGTATCCGCTCGGAGGAAGCTCACGACGATGCATGACAAGATCCCATAGAGCGCCGAACGGATCGGTGAAGATCCTGTCATGAGCGAGACGACGATGACGACGATCGGCAGTAGTAGATAGGATCGCTTAAGCACGTCCCAACGGTCCGGCATCTCCTCTTCCTCTAACCCTCTCAAGCCAGAACGGCGAGCTTCGAGATGAACCATCAGCCAGATCCCTGTGAAGTATAATAACGCTGGGATCGCCGCGGCTAGTGCGATATGCCAGTAATCGATCCCGGTGAATTCCGCCATCAGGAACGCTGCAGCTCCCATGATCGGCGGCATGATCTGACCTCCAGTGGAGGAAGCCGCCTCCACACCGCCAGCGAACTCCTTACGATAGCCGATTCGCTTCATCATCGGGATCGTGAAGGCGCCAGAAGTGACCACGTTCGCGACGGAGCTGCCGGATATCGTACCTTGTAGAGCACTTGAGAATACGGCTACCTTCGCCGGCCCGCCGACTCGTCGTCCAGCTACCGCAAGGGCTAGCTCATTGAAGTAAGCACCCACTCCCGTCCGTTCTAAGAATGCGCCGAACAGCAGGAATAGGAAGATGAACTTCGCCGATACTTGTAGCGGTGTACCGAAGATCCCTTCTGTCGTAAAATACATATGACCGATAACGCGATCCAGATCGTACCCGCGATGCGTCAAGAAGCCTCCTAGGTATTCACCGAATAATGCATATAATAGAAACAGCGAGGCGATGACGACGATCGGGACGCCGACAACCCGCCTCGTCGCTTCTAAGACTAGCAGCATGACGAGACCGCCGAATATGTAGTCAGTAAGTGTGAAATTACCGATACGTCCGATCAATCCATCGAAGTTGTACACCCAATACCCGGCCGATACGACCGCTGCGGCAGCAAGCGCCGCGTCGAACCATGGTAATCTGTTGCGGCTGCCCTTCTTCAGTGCTGGATATAAGATATACATCGCACCTAGCCCGAACGCAAGATGTATAGCCAGATGCTGCTGGGCAGGGGGTGCAGGGAATATGGAGAAATAGATCTGGTATACCGAGAAAGCGATCAGCCATATACCGATCAGCCAGCCTTTATACCCAGTGAACTGTCGATATCGTGACTCCGGATCGAATCTCTCCATCAGTGTCGCGGTATTCGAACTCAGATTACCGGCCATATGCTCCTGAGAGTCCTGACGCATCTATATCACCCTTTCTTAGGTGGCGACCATGAAGGCTATACAGGACACTTCCTTCACTTCTAGCTTCACTCTACTACCCGGTTGGCTCCAGGTTGTGAAAGGAACGCTTCTCCCGCTCATCTCGAGGATGTGATTCGCCCTCACCTGTCCGATCCGCTGGTGGATGACCTTCATCCGCCGATTCATCCGATCGATAACCAGCTTACCATCTTGTCTGCCATACCGTTCACCATCCACTGGCCCTGAGGGGTTGCCGACACCATATGTCTCATAGACGACTCGTTCCAGCACGATCGCAGGGTCCGCCGCGATGCGATAATATTCTTCGACCGGTGTCAGGTGTACGGAATGGATGAACTGAATCTTGAAGCGTTCCCCCTCCACGACCGGCTGATAGAACACAGTAGCTCCTGAGCTTTCATCCGTGATCGTGAAGATGAGCTGCGTTGGTATGAACATCCAGTAGGATGCGATTATGAACAGACCTAGCGTGATCAAGACCACAACGAACCTAATCTTCGAGCTCCGCAGCCAGCTTATGGTCATCATCCAACCCACCTAGCTTATTCTTTCATGACACAACAAGGAGGGGAATGTAGCGCCCCTCCTCGTCTCATATGTGTGAGCGATTACTTGATACCAGCTTCCTCATAGTACTTGGCAGCTCCAGGGTGTACCTTCAAGCTGACACCTTCCAGAGCCCCCTCGAGCTTAATCTCTGCTGCTTTCTGATGAACGGTTACGAGTTGATCGAGGTTGTCGAACAGCGACTTCGTCAGCTGATAGACGATATCCTCATCGAGATCTGCACGGATGACGAGCTGGGCTTTCACCGCCACCGTCTTGACCGTCTCGTCGAAGCCCGTATATGTTCCAGCCTCAACTGTCTGCTCTGCATAGTAAGGATACTTGTCGATTAATGCCGTGATCTTATCATCCTCGATGTTAACGATGCGGACACCTACTGTGGCTGCCAGCTCACTGACAGCAGACGTCGGAGTACCAGACGTCACGAAAGCCGCATCAAGCGTACCGTCCTGTATGTAGCTAGTCGAGTCACCGAAGCTTAGACGCTGTACTTGACCGAGATCATCCTCGGACATCCCGTGCACTTCGAGGATCTGATGGGCATTCGCCTCGGTACCGCTGCCCGGGGCTCCGATCGAGACTCGCTTACCCGCTAGATCCTCGACGCTGTGAATGTCACTGTTTGCCGCGACGACGATCTGGATCGTCTCGTTATACAACGATGCCATCGCTTGGACATTACTAAGTGCTCCTTGCTCCTCGAACATCATCGTACCTTTCGCTGCATAGTCCGCGATATCGCTCTGCACCATCGCCAGATCGACATCTCCGTCTTTCAGGAGCTGCATATTCTCAACCGATGCGCCCGTCGCTTCCGCCGTCGCATTGACGACATGTTCTGTGAAGATCTGTGCCATACCACCGCCTAGTGGGTAATAGGTTCCTGACGTTCCGCCTGTCGCGATGCTGATCGAGCTAGGAGTTGCGCCACCACCCCCGCCACCGCTACATGCCGCAAGCAATCCCCCGATTGCCACGATCACTGCCAACCACATGAGTCGCAGTTTGTTCATGCTACCACCTCGGTTCTATAGGATTCGATCAATAGACATCCTATGACGTTAGTCCAAGGAATAGAACGAATAGCTGGCAACAGACCATAGCTGACGCCACATCATCCATCAAGATGACGTTCATCGACACATCGTTTCATAGATTCATAGATTCAGAGATTCAGAGATCTATAGAAGTTGGATAGATTAGCTTCAGAGATTCATAGATTCAGAGATTCAGAGACTTGCGGTTGACTCCACCCGAACGACTCTTCATCTCATCTTCACACCGAACAGTCTTCGCGTTACCGCAGTCCGCTTGATCAGCCATTCGTAGATGAGCCACGAGAAGTGTAATGAGAGGCTCATGATCGCGCAGAACTTCCATACCGTACTGATCGGCCAGTCCGTCACATAGTACGCCACCGCGACTAAGACCGTCTGGTGCACGATATAGATCGGAAACGCCGCTTCATTCAGATAGGGCAGCCATCGATGTGGTACGTTCAGCAGCTTGTGGCCGAACCCAAGGACGACGATGATCGTGACACAGACATTCAACATCCTGAGGAAGGTAAGAGAGATATCGATCGCACTATAATCTGCTGCATCCCGGTATAAGTGCGAGAGCACCATCCATCCAGGCACCGTGATGATCAGCAACAGAAGCAGCTTGCTCCGCATCCGATCGAACATGTCCTGATAACGAGGATCACTGCCACATATGAACCCCATGATGAGGATGACGAGGAAGAAGAACGGGTTCTGTCCGCCAGGCGCAGGCAAAGCTTGCGTGAGTGCTAACACGATAACCAAGGATAAGAATACATATGGCTTACTGAATAGACGATGGAAAGCCTCAACATGCGATCTACCCTGATTACGTACGAGGTAGAGGAACAGCGGTAACGCGAGCAGCGATAATACGAATAAATACAGGATGAACCACAGATGGGCTGGTGTGAATGTACCGTAATAACCAGACAGATCACTGTAATCCGTAAAGAAGCTCATGAGGAAGCTGCCGTATGACTCAGCTGTTCCCTCGTGAACCAATCTCGCAACATACCCTTGCGGTGGTACAACGATAAGTAAGCCTACTACAAGCGGGATGAGCAGTCGCTCAACGCGTTCTCGGATGTATGTACCGTATGGTCTTCTGCGTAATGCATACCAGCTGGCCGTTCCGGCCAACCAGAACAGCAGGGGCATGAACCAGTAGCTTGTCGCTGCTATGAACCAGCTCAACAACCAGCTCAGCTGCTCGTCCTTCACGTAGAATGGATCCCAGTAATCGAACACCCGTGCAGTGTGAAACGGAAACAGCAAAAAAATACCGAGATTACGTAGCCAATCGATATCATGTCTTCTTGTTAGTAAATGATTCTCATTCATATCCTACTATCCCACCATTCAGCGATGTCGACTTCAATAGACGGTGCTTAGATCGATTAAGTTTCACTTCGATTCATCAAGTTGGTTGGGCAGTTACCCTATACCAAGCGCCGTTCATAGACATATATATGTAACGTCTATACATTACCACATACAGATGGAGGTCATCACATGAACTATACGATCAGACCGGGCGATACGTTATGGTCGATCGCAGCGCGCTTCGGTGTGACGGTGCAAGCTATCATGCAAGCGAACGGAATAACGAATCCAAGTGCGATCTTCGTCGGACAGACGATTCGCATCCCTACAGGTGGTGGATTACCCTTCCCACCGTTCCCAGGTCCTGGTCCAGGGCCAAGTCCCGGCCCGACTCCAGGCGCAGGGCTCAATCAGCGCGTCGAGCGGCTCGAACGGCAACATAATCAGCTGGAGAGGAGAGTAGATCGGCTGGATCAGCGTGTCGATCGTCTTGAAGCTAGAGTTAGAAGATTGGAATCCTAGCAATCCGAAGGGAACGCGATATCCCGATACGAAAAGGCGTACCCACGAGCTACGACGGAGTTCATTCGTAGTAGCTTCTTGGATACGCCTGTTGACGCTGTTGACACATAACGGTCAAGTATTCGTTCTATCTCCTAATCCCTCATAGAATAAGATGTGCGGTGGAATACGGAAAAATCTTGACAGCCGCTCTTGATACTCCTTACGACCGTACATCACGCCTTCATGTACATATTTACGCAGTGTGCCACTAGACATCTCACACCACTTCGCCACATCAGTCGGGGATACGTTATGCACTTTCAACAGGCCTGCTAACAGCCGGTTGGCGATACGTTGGCCCCATACACGCTCTAGAAATCTAGACTCCTCAGGAATCTCGATCGTCGTTCCGATCAGTGACTCATCGAACAGATACTCTGACGGGAACTCCAATACTTCGCTAATACGCTCAAATCGTATCTTCTTAGGGATCGTACCCTCGTAGATCCACCCTGCTACAGTCCGATGATGCACGCCGACTAGCTTAGCAAATTCGGATATCTTCATATCTTTGGCGTACAACAATGCCATCATGATACGATTCTGAACAGACCATTGCCGCGTCTCACGAAAACGAGGCTTGCGGATTCCTTTGCCTAGGTAGCGCTTGGCCAGATCTTTCGATGATAATCTAGGTTGAGTCTGAGTCATGATGCAGGATCCTTCCTCTAATATATTGTTATCGTAATTAAAATTATAAATCATATAGACAAGAAAGTACAAGCTCTTACTCTCTCAAACATAGCGTTAACAGAAAAGATTGACCTCTTCATCCTCACCTTCTCCATCGATCTGGTCGAGCAGCTATATCTGAATCAGATGGTTCTTAACGTGATGATCACTCAGACGCGAGCATCTCCTGGATCCACTCGACGGGTACGGCAAGTCCAACCTTGGTCTTCTGATTGCCCACTTGCATCTGACTCGTGGCGTAGACGACACCGATCACCTCCCCGCTCGGGGTAATCACGGGACTGCCACTGTTGCCTTTATACACAGGGGCATCGAGCACCATCATCGACGGGATCGATACCGTTATCCCTTTCGTCACCCCTTCGTTGGCGATACCGGTGAAGAAGAGTGGGTTACCGATCACATAGATCGGCTGTCCGACGTCTCGTACGCTATGGTCGGCCAGAGGGAGGAATGGCAGTTGATCACCATCGATCTTAAGCAACGCTAGATCAACTGTGTCATGCTCTGCGACAACCTGCGCCGTGTATCGCTTCCCGTTCGGCAGCTTAATAGATGGTTTCTCGGCAGCTTCTATCACATGACGATTCGTCACGATCAGTCCGTCGTGAGTGATGATGAACCCCGTCCCCTTCGCATCCTCCGTCCGCACGACGACGACAGATTCCTTATATAGCTTGATCTCATCTGATCGGGATAGCTGTGACGACACTTGTAGGAATCGGATCGCATCTAGTGAGAAGATCTGCGGCCACCATGCCAGCACTTGGATGACCATCACTAGCCCGATCACAGCGATGATCCATCTACGAGTTGACGATGTTGCGATCCAAGGCTTCCGAGCTGGTTCCTCTTCGTCAGCCTCTCGAAAATACTGCTCCAGCTCCTCATCGGTAAACTCGCGGCCTTCCTCGATCAGATCTGCGTCTTTATGCTTCATCTTCGACCTCCCTGTCCACTCATTCATCCTATGAAGTTCGCCATGACATAAGTCGTTATACATGACTCACATCATGATCCATATGGCATATAACGTGCGAATGCAACAGCTTGCTCGTCCATAATTGTCACAACATTGTTCGTTATGTACAGGTTACTCAGACCTATTCTAATCTTATAATTGATATAACATATGAATAGACGGATGTCGATGAAAAAGTCGGCGATAGGAATAGGAGCACACACCATGAATACTCACAACCATCCCATATATGTTCCGAACAATCTGTACACAGAGTCGATCGCTAAGCCTGATGAGCGACTGAAGGCGCTGCTGGATATCGAATATGCCCTGAATGCATCCACGATCGTCGCGATAACGGATCGTTATGGAAGGATCACGTACGTGAATGACCTATTCTGTGAGATGACGCAATATTCACGGGAAGAGCTGCTCGGGCAGACGCACCGCATCATTAACTCTGGTTATCATCCTAAGACTTTTTTTAAAGAGCTGTGGCGTACGATAGCCTCCGGTCAGATCTGGAGGGGTGAGATCAAGAACAAACGCAAGGACGGCACCTACTACTGGGTGCATGCGACGATCGTTCCGTTGTTGAATGATAGAGGAATCCCTGCTCAATATATCGCGATCCGCGCAGATATTACGAAGCAGAAGCAGCTAGAGGAAGAGAAGGAGAAGAAGATGCTGGAGCTCGCATACTATGATCCTCTGACGGGCTTACCGAATCGCCGATTGTTGATGAACCGACTGCGTGGTGAGCTGACGAGCAGCCGCTATGACCAATCATTGGTCTCGCTATTTTTCATCGATCTCGATCATTTTAAGACGATCAACGACGACTGGGGGCATGATGCTGGCGATCAAGTTCTGACCGTCGCGGCGAATCGGATCGCCGATGCTGTGCGTCCGATCGGTATGACAGCGCGCATCGGAGGCGATGAATTCGTCGTCATGCTAACCGGCGCACGATGTGACCATGAGATCATCCAGGCTGCAGAGCGAATCCTTGTCAGCTTCCAAGAGCCGATCCCCATCGGCCATTATGTGGTCACGCTCACGTGCAGCATCGGGATCGCTAGTTATCCAGAAGACGGGGCTAGCGCAGAAGAGCTACTAAGGAATGCCGACGATGCGCTGCATACGATCAAGAGCAGTGGTAAAAATGGCTATCAGATGTTCAACAAACATATCGAGACTCAAGTGCTAGAGAGACGTCTACTCGAAAATGCGTTGAAAAACGCGATCGAGAAGGAACAGTTCTACTTGGAATATCAGCCGAAGTTCAATATCTCTTCGAATGAGTTGATCGGCATGGAAGCCTTGGTCCGTTGGAAGCATCCTGATCTCGGCTTCATCCCGCCTAGCAAATTCATTCCGCTAGCCGAACAGACCGGATTAATCATACCACTAGGAGAATGGATCCTGCAGGAGAGCTGTGAGCAGCTGGCAGAGTGGCAGCGTCAAGGGCTTGGGGAGCTCGTCCTGTCTGTGAACGTATCCGTGCGACAGATCGAAGATCCGAACTTCATCCATCTGATCCAGGAAACGATAGAGCGATCAGGACTCCGGCCCGACCAACTCGAGCTGGAAGTGACCGAGAGTGTGTTCGCGGACGTTAAGCATGCTTCGTCGCTGCTGCAGGAGTTGCAGAGCATGGGGGTACAGATCTCGATCGATGATTTCGGTACTGGGTATAGCTCTCTCAGCTACATCAAGCATCTGCCGATCGATACCCTCAAGGTCGACGCTTCGTTCATCCGCGATATTCATACGAATGATGAGAGCAGAGCGATCGTCAAGGCAGTGTTAACGATCGCACAGACGATCGGACTGAACGTGATCGCCGAGGGTGTGGAGCTGCAGGCGCATGTCGAACAACTGCGTAGTGAAGGCTGCCTATTGGGCCAAGGCTACTTCTACAGCAAGCCGTTGCCATCTGACGAGTTCGAGAGATATGTGCGAGCACTTGAGCAGGCATAGGTTAGATGGGTTGTCTTTGTCATGACGAAGCCCGTCAACCTGAATCCTTATGACCCTAGGAATGTTATAGAGCAGGGCCCCGTTCGTCGGAATCCCTGCTCCTATCGCTACCTAATCTACTCGCACTGCCGTACCACTAACCGTTACCATCAGCATGCCGTCACGCACGACCTCATAGTCGATGTCCACACCGACGATCGCATTCGCACCTCTGCGAGCTGCATCGCCCTCCATCTCGCGGATCGCTAGCTCCCTAGCCTCTCGAAGCTTGGATTCATAAGCGCCTGATCTGCCGCCCACGATATCTGTGATCGATGCGAACAGATCCCGTACGATATTGGCTCCCATGATCGTCTCGCCTGTTACTAACCCCAGATACCCGCTGATCTTCTTCCCTTCGATCGAATTCGTCGTCGTTACGATCACCGTTACATCAACCTTTCCCCTGTTTATATCGTTGCCTCCGTTAGGCACTTTCTTCCTTATTGTATCCAGATGGGTATGAGTTTGCAATGTTCGCTCATATGGCTTATATAGGTTCGAATCAGGAGGTGGCAAGGTCACATCCAGAAGAGCTAAGAAGCACCATGGTCCATTATTTTTCATTAAGGAGCTTTAGTAGTTCACTTATAAACCTGAATATCATCAAGAATAAAGAAATTGAGGAAATAACCAGAATTGCAAATGGGAAGTAATACTTCATCCTTACCAATTCCTCGAAATTAGTAAAAACGATCCAAGCTAGAATTGAAAATGGAATGAGGAGAATGTATGATGGTATTCCCCAAGTCAGTATAATTTTCTTCATCTTACTCTTAGAATCCTGTAACAAATTCGCTAGTACTCCATTCATATTCATTTTAAAAAGCTGCAAGTCCTTTTTACTTTAAATAATTAGCGGCTGTACAGCTATACGATAACCTTTGAACTCCTTAAATATTTTACTTTTTCACCTCCCACTCTATTTTCCCTTAAAGTTTACCACATATAGAAAGATATTTCTATTGATTCGAATAGCGAACTACCGACGGATCTTCACCCGCTGCAAGCGCAGTGCGTTGAGCACGACGGATACCGAGCTGAGCGCCATCGCGGCACCCGCTACCCATGGCGCCAAGAGGCCGATCGCGGCGATCGGGATACCGACCGTGTTGTAGCCGAGCGCCCAGAACAGGTTCTGCTTGATGTTGCGCATCGTCTTACGGCTCATGAAGATCGCATCCGGGATGCTCGATAGATCACCGCGCATCAGCGTTACGTCCGCTGCTTCCATGGCGACGTCTGTGCCGGTTCCGATCGCCATGCCGATATCTGCCGTTGCTAAGGCTGGCGCGTCATTGATCCCATCGCCGACCATCGCAACCTTCTTGCCATGCTGCTGCAGCTTCTTCACTTCATCCGCTTTCCCTTCCGGCAATACTTCTGCGAGAACATGCTTGATACCAACCTGTGCGGCTATCGCCTCAGCAGTCCGTCTATTATCACCGGTGATCATGATGACCTCGATACCCATCTGCTGTAGTCTGTTCACCGCGGCCTGGGAAGTATCCTTGATCGTATCGGCGACCGCGACGATACCGGCATACTGGCCATCGATCGCGACGAGCATCGCTGTCTTACCCTCTTCCTCCAGCTGTTCCATCACAGCGTATGCTTGTGACGCATCGACCTTAGATCGTTCTAATAATCGGCGTGTGCCGACCAGCAACTCCTGTCCATCTACAGTAGCCTGAATCCCGAAGCCAGGGATCGCTTCGAAGGCGCTCACAGCTGGTAGCTCGATGTTTCGCTCCCGTATCCCATTCACGATCGCCTCGGCGAGCGGATGCTCAGAGCTGCGTTCCGCTGCGCCGACGAGTCTTAAGAACACTGTCCCGTCGTGTTCGGTGATCACATCTGTTAGCTCAGGCTTCCCTTTCGTGACCGTACCGGTCTTGTCTAGTATGATCGTATCGATCGCGTGCGTCTGCTCGAGATGCTCGCCGCCCTTGAACAAGATCCCGTATTCTGCTGCGCGGCCTGATCCTGCCATGATCGAAGTCGGCGTCGCAAGTCCAAGCGCACATGGGCAAGCGATGACGAGGACCGCGATGGCATTCTCCAACGCCTCAGCTACTTGGCCCGGTTCGACGATGAAGTACCATACGAGGAAGGTGACGACAGCGATCGCGACGACGATCGGCACGAAGATGCCGGAGATCTGGTCCGCTACCCGCTGGATCGGCGCTTTGGAGCCTTGGGCCTCTTCCACGACTCTGATGATCTGCGCGAGTGCCGTTTCCTTGCCTACCTTCGTAGCGCGGATACGCAGCATGCCGTTCTTGTTGATCGTCGCACCGATGACGGTATCGCCTACATGCTTCTCCACAGGGATGCTCTCGCCGGTTAACATCGATTCATCGACCGATGACATCCCCTCCAGCACGACTCCATCGACCGGCACCTTATCACCAGGGCGAACGAACACGATGTCGCCGACCAGTACGTCCTCTACGGGAACCGTCAACTCCTTGCCGTCCCGCAAGACTAGAGCGATCTTCGCTTGCAGTCCCATGAGCGACTTGATCGCTTCTGACGTTTTGCCCTTGGCTAACGCTTCGAACAGCTTCCCCATGATGACCAGCGTGATCAGGATGGCACTCGTCTCATAGTACATCGCTGGACCGTGATGAGGATTCGCACCAGCGATATACCACATGAGCGTTAGATAGAAGCTATAGAAGTAAGCTGCCGAAGTGCCAAGTGCGACGAGTACATCCATGTTCGCACTGCCGTTGCGTAGCGCCTTATAAGCTCCGACATAGAACTGTCTGCCGATCACGAACTGCACAGGAGTAGCTAGGATCAGCTGCATCCATGGATTCATGAACAGCTCTGGCACATACATCCATGTCGTGAACGAGAAGTGTCCGACCATACTCCACAGCAGCGGTAGTGAGAGGATCGCCGAGACGAGCAGCTTCAGCTTCTGACGGCGGATTTCCTGCTTACGATGATCGCTTGCTTGTGCTTCCTCTTGCTTTAGGAGCGCTGTGTACCCGAGCTGCTTCACCTTGCTCTGCATATCGCTGACGTTGATCTCCCCGGGAGTATATTCGACAGTAGCCGTCTCCAGTGCGAAGTTGACGCTCGCCTTAACACCAGGCAGCTTGTTCAGTCCTTTCTCGATTCGGTTGGCACATGCTGCACACGTCATCCCTTCCAGCTGAAGCTGTACGGTCTCCCTGATCGTATCATAGCCAAGCTTCTGGATCGTCTGCTCCAGTATGCTTCTGTCTACCTTCGTTGCATCGTAGCTCACATTCGCCTTCTCTAGTGCGAAGTTAACGTGGGCCTCTGTCACTCCATCAAGCTTGCTCAGACCTTTCTCGATCCGATTCGCACAAGCCGCACATGTCATCCCTGTGATTTGCATCGTCGTTTGTTTAAGCTCTCTCGTATCCGTAGCATCCATGTCGTTCATCTCCTGTATATCACCTGTATATCACCTGTATATCTGCTAAGCTAACTTCCCGGTGAAGCTCCTATTCGAATTCCTCATGTACGATCGGTCATGACCCGACTTATCTCGATCTCACCATTCACAACAATACTTATTATCATACCCCCATGGGGTATATTCTAGACCGAATGAAAGGCCGCCTCGCGCGGCCAATCTCTTACAACCTACGACACGACATCGTAGCCTTGCTCCTCGATCGCTTCCTTGATCGCTTGCAGCGTCACCTTCGCTTCATCATACTCAACGGTAACACTCGCGTTATCCAGATCCACCTTACCTGTTGCCCCGAGCTCTTGTATGGCTCCTTGCACGGATTTCACACAATGTTGACAGGACATCCCCTTCACTTGCAGCGTCTGTACGGTCATCTTGATCCCTCCAATTTGTATTATTATTTCATTAATTTATTCACCGTAACCAGTAATTCATCGATCACTTCATGCTCCCCAGCTTGGATCCGTTCGATGATACAGCTCTTCATATGTCCTTCTAGGAGCAGCTTGCCGACACTGTTCAGCGCGGACTGGATCGCCGCGATCTGATTCAAGATATCGTCACAGTAAGTATCTTTCTCGATCATGCCTTTCACGCCTCGGATCTGCCCTTCGATCCGATTCAGCCGGGAGACCAGGTTCCCCTTCATCTTATCCGAGTGATGGCTCTTACGGCCATGCTCTGCCGCACAGCAGTCTTCTCCGTCTGAGCTAGATGACGTTACCGCCCCATGAACCTCATTCACCACATCCACATCTCATCACCTCACATATCGAATTTACCATACCCCCCTTGGGTATGTCAACACTCAAATGATACGATCGATCATAGATGAGACAACCGCCTGACGACGTCCTTTAAGCCTGAGTATCGAGTTCATGCTTACATAGATTGGTTGTTGTGTAATGCCTCAGGGGCTCCGTTGTGGACGTGTTCTTGGATTTGAAGCAGCTTGAAGAGGAGTATTCACGGATGTGGTCGACCGACCGCTGTCATGCAGCGAACGAAACATCGTGTGCCGGGAGCTGTGCGCTAATTGCCGAGCATAGAGTTGGACCTTGCGGCCTACGAACTGCTGTCATGTACCGAGACACCGTGCGCCGGGAGCTGTGCTTGCGGAACTGGAGTGCGTTATTCTGCTGTTTTTCGTATAATCACAGGTCTTAAGGGAACGGGAGTACGCTATTGCATCATTTTAAGCTATAAAACCCCCCATATGTTCCAAATAAGGTACTGGAGTTCCCTTAGGGTACGAAAAAAGGTCGATTTACACATAATAAGGTACTGTAGTTCCGTTAGCCCGTCGATCGACTTCACCCTCTTGCGATCACACCGCTCGAGTTCCGTTAGCCCGTCGACCGACTTCACCCTCTTGCGATCACACCGCTCGAGTTCCGTTAGCCCGTCGATCGACTTCACCCTCTTGCGATCACACCGCTCGAGTTCCGTTAGCCCGTCGATCGACTTTTACCCTCTTGCGAACACACCGCTCGAGTTCCGTTAGCCCGTCGATCGACTTCTCCTTCCTATCGAGGGTATTCACAGATGAGCGACCGAGTCAGGCGGAAGGTTTTATACCGAAGTTAGGAAGTCTCGCCACGCTTTACCGCTTTAACGAAGTCAATCTTTCCTAAGTGATCACAATAAAAAAACCCCAAACGACACAGAGTAAAATCCTCCGCCCTCGTCTGGGGATCATTTATCATACGATCAATTACTACGTAGTGATCAGCCCGCTGCCTCCACTGCCTCGCTTACTTCGCTTTCGCTCGGATATAGCCTTCTGCCTTCAGCAGCTCAGCAATCAGCACTGCTCCGCCTGCAGCACCGCGCAGCGTGTTGTGGGACAGGCCGACGAACTTGAAGTCGAAGATCGAGTCTTCGCGCAGTCTGCCTGCAGTGATGCCCATCCCGCGCTCGATGTCGCGCTCCTGCTTCGTCTGCGGTCTGCTCTCGTCCTCGAAGTAAGTGATGAACTGCTTAGGTGCACTCGGTAGCTCGAGCTCCTGTGGACGTCCTCTGTAGCTCGCCCAACGCTCGATAATCTCTTCCTTCGAAGGCTTCTTCTCGAACGAGACGGAGACCGTCGCGAGATGTCCATCCGTAACCGGTACTCGGATACACTGTGCTGAGATCTCTGGCGCACTCGCCTTCACGATCTCACCATCGGCTACTTGACCCCAGATGCGCAGCGGCTCTTGCTCACTCTTCTCTTCCTCGCCCCCGATATACGGGATGACGTTGTCCACCATCTCCGGCCAATCTCCGAAGTTCTTACCAGCTCCTGAGATCGCCTGATAGGTAGAGACGACCGCTTTCGTCGGCTTGAAGTCGAGCAGTGCATTCAGCTGAGGAACATAGCTCTGGATCGAACAGTTCGGCTTCACTGCGATGAATCCCGTCGAGGTCCCCAGACGCTTGCGCTGCGCCTCGATCACCTCGAGATGCTCGGGATTAATCTCGGGCATGACCATCGGTACATCAGGTGTCCAACGATGCGCAGAGTTGTTGGATACGACCGGCGTACCTGTCTTCGCATAGCTTTCCTCTAACGCCTGGATCTCATCCTTCTTCATCTCAACTGCACAGAATATAAAATCAACACCGCCTGCTACCTCCTCAACCTTCGAGGCATCTTGAACGACGATCCGCTTCACGTTATCCGGGATAGACGTAGATAGCTTCCAACGTCCTTGGACGGCTTCCTCATAAGTCTTACCTGCAGAGCTTGCACTTGCAGCGATCGCGGTCACCTCGAACCATGGGTGATGTTCAAGCAGCTGTACGAAGCGCTGCCCCACCATACCTGTGCCACCAACGATCCCAACCTTCAACTTCTCTCCCATAAGATCCTCCACCCTTTCATCCATCATGTCATCTAATTAAAAAATCCCATCCATAAGACGTTAAGGTCTTAGGGACGAGATCTGCTCGCGGTACCACCCTAGTTCACGAATATGTCGCCATATATCGCCTCTTCAAGTACGGCCGTGCTCCATCTCTTCGTTCAGCTTGGCGATAACTCTGCGTAGCAGAATCCGCTTATGCATGGACGCATCATGCGTATACTCTAGCTCTGTAACAGGAGCTCCTGGTACGCCATCCCCTATCGGATCGATCGGTTCCGACGTACAGCTCTGAGACTTTATTCGATGAGGGTCGCTTCGCTCCTTCTCAGCTACTGGAGCTCTCTGTACAAGGGATTCCATCATCTACTCTTCTCATCATCGCTTTGTTCATATATATGATCTATCATAACAAATTTGTTCGTAGAAGTGAACTTTTATTTTCATACCCATTGGTCCATTTTACCATTCGCTCATTCATCACATTTCTGCATAGACGGTGATATATATCACAGATGAAAGTCACAGTACATGATAGATTCAAAGCATGAATTGTGAATTAATTCACATCTAAAAATGAGGAGGAGTCATCATGGGGAGAAAGTTGTCTGTAGTACTACTTATCATCGGGCTAGTTATGGGGATCTTGGCAGGCTGCGGAGGATCGAATGGCAACGATGGGGGATCCAAACAGGCGAGTGGTGAACCAGGCCAATGGCAGGACGGTTCGTACTATGCGGAAGGAGAATTCGACGACCATTCCGGTTGGAAGGAAGTCGTGGCATTCACAGTGGATAACGGCAATATCACCGAAGTGAACTGGAATGCACTTAACCAGAACGGTGGAATCGATAAGAAGACTTCATCCGAACGTGGCATCTACGGCATGGTAGCGAAGGGCGGCGCACAAGCAGAGTGGCATGAACAGGCTGCGAAGGCGGAGCAATTCCTCATCGAGAAGCAAGATCCGGCGGCATTCGTCGTGAATGATGAAGGTAAAACGGATGCGGTATCTGGTGTATCCGTCTCCGTTGATGGATTCGTCAGTCTCGTAACGGAAGCATTGGATGCAGGTCCTGTGAAAGCAGGTAAGTTCAAGGATGGAACGTACTATGCCGAAGAAGCGAAATTTGCTGAGAATGGCTGGAAATATAACGCAACGATCACAGTCATGAACGGTAACATCGTCGCAGCAGACTGGAATGGTGCTCATAAAGATGGCGGAGATGACAAGGATACACAATCCGCAAACGGCACTTATGGGATGGTCGCAAAAGGTGGAGCACAAGCAGAGTGGCATGAACAAGCCATCAAAGCTGAACAGTTCCTTATCGAGAAGCAAGATCCATCTGCGATCAGCTATACGGATGATGAAGGTCATACAGATGCAATCTCCGGTGTATCGATCCACGTGGTCGAATTCTTCACATTAGCTGAAGAAGCATTGAAGGCTGCGAAATAATCAGTAGTGATGAATGAAATCTATACAGGGTAAAAGATAAGGAGGGATCGGCATGAAACAGATTATCGTCCTCGGCGGAGGATATGGCGGTGTGCTAACAACCAAGAAACTTGCTAAACAACTGAAGAAGCAACGAGATGTACGCATCACGCTCATCGATCGCAATCCTTATCATACGTTGCTTACAGAGCTTCATGAAGTAGCTGCGAATCGGGTTGATGAAGATTCGATCAAGATCGATCTTAAGAAGATTTTTGCCGGTTTTAAGAACGTGGATGTCATACTCGATAACATCCAGGATATCGACTTCCACAAGCGGGTCCTAAGCTCCGAACTGAAGACGTACCGATATGATTATCTCGTCATCGGTACAGGCAGCAAGCCGACCTTCTTCGGTACGCCTGGGGCAGAGGAGAATGCGTTCACGCTATGGTCTTATGACGATGCCATTCGCTTGCGTGAGCAGATCAGTCATATGTTCCGCCAAGCGGTGAAGGTACAGGATCCAGCCATTCGCAAAGAGATGCTTACGTTCGTCGTCGTCGGCGCTGGCTTCACAGGTGTCGAGATGGTCGGCGAGCTGGCTGAGTATGTTGACGAGCTATGTACAGCCTTCCTCGTCGATCGGTCCGAGGTGAACGTTCACGTCGCCGATATGGCTCCGAAGATCTTGCCGATCCTGCCAGATCACCTCATCCGCAAAGCGGAGAAAAGATTGCATAAGCTAGGCGTGCAAGTGACGGTAGGCAAGAAGATCTCGGCAGTAGGCGAACGTTCAGTGACGATCGGTGGCGAAGAGATCGCTTCGCGAACGGTCATCTGGACGGCGGGGATCGAAGGCTCTGAGCTGATCGACAATCTCGATATCGAGCAGCAAGGACGCAAACGCATCATGACGAATGACAAGCTGCAATCGATGGAGCATCCGAACGTATACATCGTCGGCGATAATATCTTCTACATCCCTGAAGGCGAGAAAAATCCCGTTCCACAGATGGTTGAGAATGCTGAGCATTCCGCACCACTCGTCGCCTACAACATCGTCGCGGATATTCGTAATGGCGAGAAAAAATCGTATAAGCCATCCTTCCACGGCATGATGGTCTGTATCGGCAGCCGATACGGTGTCGCATATATCGGAACGAAGAAAAAGATGTTCTCGATGTCTGGATTCTTCGCGATGTTCGTCAAGCATTTCATCAATATGGTGTATCTCATTCAGGTTGCAGGCCTTAATAAGGTATATAGCTATCTGCTGCACGAATTCTTCCATGTGAGACATAATCGTAGCTTCGTCGGTGGTCACCTTGCTAAGCGCTCACCGAACTTCTGGCTCTTCCCACTGCGGTTATTCGTCGGTGGTATGTGGTTCGTCGAGGGCTGGAAGAAGCTGGTGGACATCATGGATGATCCGGGTAAGATCTTCTTGATTCCTGCGAAGGTGGCTGATGCGACTTCTAGCGCTTCGGTCGCAGCGGAAGGGACTGCCGAGGCAGCATGGGAAGCCGCTCTACCAGTTCCAGGCTTCATCGATAGTATCGTTCAGTGGTCGATGGATCTCATGTTCTATAAGGCAGATGGCTCCTTCACCGCGATGGCTTATGTGTTCCAGACCGGTATGGTATTAGCAGAATTACTGTTCGGTATCCTGCTCATCGTCGGACTGTTCACCGCGATATCTTCGATCGCGACTGTTGCGATGGGTGCCATGATCTGGGCATCCGGCATGGCTTCGCTCGAGATGATCTGGTACATGACTGGCGGCATCGCGCTGATCGGTGGATCTGGCAGCACGCTAGGACTTGACTACTATGTCCTGCCGAAGCTGAAGAAGGTATGGCGCAAGATACCTCTCGTGAAGCGTTGGTACTTATACGCCGATTGATTGATCGTTAGCCGACCGATTGGTGGCTCCTCGCTATTCGTCTGTACAACCGATAATCTTCAGGTGCCGCATCCAGCGCCGGCGACTTTGCTGAGTATGGTGCCGGCCCTGAAGATTTTTTTAACCTCATGCAAGTTGACATACCATAAGCTCAGACTCTACAGGACGGAGGGAATCGTTATGAATAGCCAGCTAATCCAGGATACTCAGTTCTTGCTGGAGCAATATATCGCACCACAGACGAACATTCAACTGCAGCAAGAAACCTCACCGTTACCGTTAGACGAGATGGCTTCCTTGCTTCATGCATGCCAGATTCCTTATGTGCGCAAAGCGGTCATCATGGGCTGCTACTACTTGTTATGTCTGGCCGTCATGAGACATCGCGATGTAACTGTAACCGATCAGGGATTAGGCGATGCAGCGGCTGCGCGCAGCAGACTCATCTTAGATGGAGACTATGTACTCGGAGTGTATGTCCAGTTCGCTATCGCGATGAAGGAAGTCCGACTGATGGCCCATCTGAACAGCTTATATAAGAAGATACAGATCGATCTCATCCAAGGCGCATCTGCTGAGCTTGTCCTAGCGGAGCTGCCTGTGCGCATCATCGATTATATACGGTCTGAGAAGCCTATGCGTAAGGGTGGGGATACCGATGAAGCTGCATGAGCGACTGCACATATCTCTCACTGAGATCGATACGGCGTTGGAGCAAGTCGTCTTGACTGATCTCGACCTGCCTCATCCATCTGTTATCTCGGATGGTGTACTGAAGCTGATCCGCTCTGGAGGTAAGAGACTGCGGCCGATCCTCGTACTCATCGGCGGGCGATTCGGAGTGACTGCGGGGAAGGAAGATACACGACTGAAGAGAGACTTGTTACGATCCGCAGTCCTCATGGAGTATGTCCATATGGCTTCGCTCGTCCATGATGATATCATCGATGAGGCGGATACGCGCCGCGGAGAACCCGCCTTGCATCGACAGACCGATGTTCGTACGGCCATGCATATCGCGGACTATATGATCGCGAGAGTGATGGAATGGAGTTCATCGAACGCTATCGAAGATGAGCAAGATCCGCTAGAAGGGCTCGTTGCACTCGTCGCTCAGCTCTGTCTAGGCGAATACGGCCAGATGGAGCAGGCTTATAACTTCGATCAGAGCATCCGCCAATATCTGCGGAAGACTCGCAATAAGACAGCTGTGCTGATGGCCGCTTGCTTGAAGGCAGGCGCTGAAGTCGCTGGCGCTGACGATGAGACGATCCGACTGCTATACCGGATCGGTGATTATCTAGGCATGGCGTTTCAGATACAGGATGATATCCTCGATTACACGCAAGACGAGAGGACGCTAGGCAAGCCCGCTGGCTCTGATCTGCGCAGCGGCAACATCACCCTACCCGTGCTATACGCCTTGGAACGACCAGCGCTGGCAGCTAAGATAAGATCGCTAACGAAGACATCGTCGGAATCCGACTACGCGTACGCGATCGCGGCCATCCTCGCTAGCCCCGCCTGTGCGGAAGCAGCAGCCCTACGAGATCGTTATATCGATCGCGCGGAGCAGCTGATCGATCGCCTGGCCCACTATCCCGCTCATCATGATCTGAAGGTGCTCCTCCAGCAGCTTGCCCAACGCGCAGCATAGCCCTTGGCGGTCCGCCAAGGGCTATGCTGCTGGCTTATGTGGCGTGGCTTATACTCTTCCTGTCCTTTCGTTCAGATAGACATTCCTCGTACGGTGTACACAATAACGGAACTGTAGATCAGAAGTTGAACACGGCTGCGATCAGCATCGCGACGCCGATCAGCTGATAGATCTGCACGGTGCGGCCGTTCGCTGCCATCAGCTTCGGGACATCGCGATAATGCGTCTTCGCGATCTTCACCGACTGGATCGCAAGCGGTATGGCGAGGAATCCTAGTAGCCATAGTGGATTTCGATAGATGATCGCGAGGACGATCAAGCTGATGAGCGCCGCTACATATAGCGCGACATATACTTTGATCCCTCTTTCGCGCCCCAGACGAACGACCCAGTTACGCTTACCTGCCTTAAGATCTGCTTCGTAGTCCGGGTATTGATTAATCCAGATGACATTCATGATAAGGAAACCGATCGGCACCCCGACTAGTAGGATATCCCATGACCATGTATGGCTTAGCATCAAGTACATCCCCGATACGATCAACGGACCGTAGGCGATGCCGATCACGATCTCGCCTAACCCTCTATAGGCTAGCTTGAACGGCGGGAATGTATACGCGACCGCGATCACCCCTCCAGCCATGCCGATCCAGAATATATTCGGCTCCCTGACCACGGCGATGAACACGCCGATGAGAAAGGCGACCACCAGTGTGACCACGGCGATGATCCCCGTCTCGATCAGAGATAGCTTTCCTTCGATGATCGTCTTCTTGCCGCCGCTGAACGGTGTCCGCTCATCCGTCTGCACGAAGCGATCCGCACCTGTGATGTAATCGTAGAACTCATTCACCGCATTCTTACCGATCTCGATCATGTAGATACCGACGAATGCAAGCAACAACCAACCCACATCCAGCGCTCCAGTCTTCGCATACGCTAATCCTGCTCCGATGAGCATCGGTACTGTCGAAGCGATCCATATCTTCGGATCAGCTAATTGCCAGAACCCTTGCCAGATTCGCCTCGTGCTGAATGGCATGACATAAGGAATGTGTTGTTGAGACATGAGTATGACCACCTTTCGTCAAACATGATAAGAACAGTCCTTCGATATATAAACCAATATCAGAACGGAAGCAGCAGCCGCCAAGCGAGTGAACAGAGTAAGAAGAGGCTACAGCCCGCAATGAACCAAGTGTCTTGACCTTTCCAGACTAGCTCATAATAGCTCGTGCGAGGCATACCAGGTACGAAGCCACGCGCTTCCATCGAATCCGTCAGATCCTGAGCCCTGCGAAACGTGTTCACCGTGATCGGGACCAGCAGCGGGATGAGGGCTGAAGCTTTCGCCCGCCACGAACGCTCCGCGAAGTCGACTCCACGAGAAGCTTGTGCTTTCAGGACGACCTTCGCTTCCTCGATGATCGTTGGAATAAACCGTAAAGCCAGGTTGATCATGAGCGACCATTTCTCCGGGGAGACGCCAAGCCTGCGGAATGGCTGTAGCAGACACTCCAAGCCTTGTGTAAGCCTAGCTGTCTGAGTCGTGTATGTGAGGATGGCCGTGAATAGGATGAATAAAGTCATACGCCCTGCCATTAAAGTGCCCTGTACGACCCCATCCATGATATCGTGTTCATGGAAGATGATCGGAAAGACGAAGATGAACATGATCAGGAATCTCAGCGGCTTGAGCGAACGAATGAATACCTGATATGGAATACGTGTCAGCCCTAGCACCACGACCGTCAACACTGCCGTGATCGCGAGCCAATAGAGCGAAGACATCATGAGGATGATCGCTAGGTAGAGAAACATCGCGATGACCTTCGCTCTTGGATCTAGCTTATGCAGTGGCGAATCGGTCTCGATATACCGACCGAGTGGGATCGTCATCTTCATATCTATCCCTCCCTTTCAGCACCTCACTCATATAGTCTGCGATCTTCTCTACATCGTATAACGTTCGGCCAGTGGCAGGTAGTTCCACTCCATAATGCTTAGCGAACCTGACGAGCAAGCGCATCACCTGTGGTACATCTATGCCGTACCCCTCCAGGGTATCGATCGAGGCGAGCAGTCGCGTCGGATCGCCTTGGAATAGGATCTTCCCGTTGCGTAGCACGATGTATTCATCCGCATAGGGCAGCACTTCGTCGAGTCGATGTGTGACGAGGATGATGGACTTCCCCTCCATATCGCACCAACGGCGAAGAAACACAAGCAGCCCTTCTCGACTAGCCGCATCGAGCGAAGCAGTCGGCTCATCGAGGACGAGGATATCTGGATCGGCCGTTAGCACAGCGCCGATCGCCGCCTTACGCAGCTGTCCTCCACTTAACGTGTGAGGACTCGCATCCAGGATCGCTTCCTCCATCCCTAGCTGCCTGCATACTTCGATCGCGAGCCTGTCTGCCTCTTCGCGAGAAGCACCGAAGCATAGCGGTCCGAACATCATATCCTCACGTACCGTCGCTTCGAAGAATTGTCGTTCGGGGAATTGGAACACGAGTCCGACCTTCCTGCGAAGCTCGTTCGCACCCTTCAGCTTCTGTCCCGCTTCGATACGGTAGTCCAGGACATGTACGCAGCCTTCACTTGGTAGCAAGATCCCGTTCAGGAGCTGGAGCAGCGTTGATTTGCCTGAGCCTGGTGGTCCACATATGACGGTGAACCTGCCTCCTTCAAGCTGTGTCGATAGATCTCGCAGCACAGGGTCCGAGGAACGTGCATGCTTATCCTCATATCGGTAAGTTACTTGCTCAAGTCTTATCGCCATAACGCATCCATCAGCTCCTTCTCTTCCCATGAACCGCGGACATCGATGCCCCTTGCTTCCAGTGCGATCGCCAACCGTCTAGTGAACGGAAGCTGGATAGATAGCTTACGACATAACGCCTCGTCGCTTAACACAACCTTCGGTGCGCCATCCGCGACGATCGTCCCGTCGTGCAGAGCGAGCAGTCGGTCCGATGCGAGCATCTCCTCGATATCGTGGGTGACGGCCACGACGGTATATCGTCCAGTGGCATGCAAGTCTCGGAGGATGTCCAGGATCTCGGACCGTCCTTCTCCATCCAGCATCGAGGTCACTTCGTCGAGTAGCAGGACCTCCGGCTCCATCGCCAGGACTGCTGCTAGTGCAGCGCGCTGCATCTGACCTCCGGATAACGTACTAGGATGACGATAGAGCAGCTCGCTCACCCCAAGCTGCCCGGCGTAGGTCTGCAGTCTCTCGTGCATCACTTCCCTGCTCAGCGCGCGATTCTCCAGACCGAAGACGATATCATCTAGCACCGTCTGGCCGATGAATTGATTCTCGGGGTTCTGGAACACGATACCCGCCTGCCTGCGAATCATATAAGCCGAATCTCGAGTCAGTATCGTGCCGCCCATCGACAACACACCATCGCTTGGTAAGCTGAGTCCATCGATCAGCTTCAGCAGCGTCGACTTCCCGCTTCCGTTCGCCCCGACGATGCTCACCCACTGTCCTGCTGGGATCGTGAATGACACACCATCGAGTATCGTTCTACCTGGCCCTTTACTACGGTAAGTGACACCGTGGCATTCGATCATGACTGGATCAACTCCTCGAACTGCGGCAGGTTGCTGAGTCGGGTGATCAAGTACCTCGCAGCGAAGCCAACGAATATACCTGTGACGACACCAGTCACCATGAGGAAGGGCAAGTAGTAGAAGATCTTCGACGTACCTAGCACGACCGTAGCCGCACCGAGCTGTCCGATATTATGCGTGATACCTCCGACGACGCTGATCGCGATGAGACTGAATCGATCGCGACCGATGCGCAGCAGGCCGTACATGAAGATAAAGCTAAGTAAGGAGCCAGATAGACTGAACAAAAAGCTGGAGAACGTCCCTAGCAACAGCGCAGTGAGCACCGTCTTCAGTGCGATCAATGTCAGTGCGTCTCGCGCATTCAGATAATACAAGCAAGTCAGGATCATAATATTCCCAAGACCGAGCTTCGCGCCAGGAATCGCGGACTGTAACGGGATCATCGCCTCGATTAAGCCAAGCACGACCGTGATCGCGCCGAAGATGGAGATGATGATCACACGTTTCAGATCATAGCCGCTCTTACTCGCCACAGCTTTACTAGCTGCCACATGAGGATCTTGCTTAATTGGCGACCGCATCGATCATCGCCTCCTCACCCGTATCACCGACGAGCTCTACTAATACGCGATTAGGCAAGCATACGATCGTCTCGCCGATCTGATCTTTGAAGCCCATCAGCTTGCACAGATCGTCTGGACAGTCCGCCTCTAGCATGCGAATCCCACCATCCTTAATCTGCAGCAAGTTATATCCTCGTTTGCTTCGAACCTCGATCAGTTGCTCGTTATCCGTAATCTTAACGGTCTGGTAATGCTCCCGATCGATCGTGATCCGCGCGTATTTATTCCCTTCATAAGCTTCTGCTGTTGATTCATTCTGAAACCACATGATGAAGAGTAAGGACATAACAACCGCTATGACGCCGAATAGCCACATATCGCCTCGTTTCATATCTCCTACTCCTTCCTCTTCTCTATACTGAGGATATTATAACTTTTGTCACACCTCCTTCCTATGAGATATATCACATTCTGCTCGCGTGATAATTGTTATGATCGCGGTAGATAATGAAGGAATCGAAGGAGGAGAGCAACGTGCGGATCGTTCGAAGACTAACCTGGATCGCGATGTTCCTCGTTCTGACGAATGTGCTCAGCGGCTGTACAGGAAGTGATGCTAGTATTCGTCCGAAGTCAGAAACGCACTTCATATTTGACACGATTGTGACAGTAAAGCTTTATGACGATCATGCGTCCGATACGCACTTCTCAGAGATTGAACGGATTCTGGAGGAGATCGACGCGAAGCTGAGCCGCACGTCTCATACGAGTGAGATCGCGCAGGTCAACGAGGCAGCAGGGATCGATCCAGTCCAAGTGTCAGCAGAAACGTTAACGCTTGTGAAGCAAGCTATTCAATATGCGGAGATGACCGATGGTAGCTTCGATCCGACCGTAGGACCGCTCGTTGACTTGTGGGGGATCGGAGGGGAATCACCGAAGCGTCCAGATGATGCGTCGATCGCTGAAGCAACAGCACGCGTGGACTACCGACGAATATCGATCGATGAAGATGCGATGACGATATATCTAACAGACAGCGGGATGGCACTGGATCTCGGCGCGATCGCGAAGGGCTACGCAGCAGATCGTATCGCCGAATACTTGAGCTCGCATGATCTGAACCGTGCGATCATCGACCTCGGGGGCAATATCCTCGCGACAGGCTACAAGCCAGGGGGAAGTGAATGGACGATCGGCGTGCAGGATCCCGACGAGTCTCGCGGGACCTCGATCGGTACGCTGAAGGTGCATGGTCAATCGATCGTCAGCTCGGGAGTATATGAACGGTTCTTCATGGAGGATGGGATTCGGTATCACCACATCTTGGATACTTCGACCGGATATCCGGTTCGTAACGAGCTCGTTAGCGTGACGATCGTGACCGCGAGCTCTACGGATGCAGATGCGCTATCGACTTCGGTATTCGCGTTGGGGCTTGCGGAAGGGCTCTCATTCGTCGAATCGAGGGAAGGAGTAGAGGCGATCTTCATCACGGAGGATAAGCAGGTCTACGTGACGAGCGGACTTACGGATGGCTTCCAGTTAACGGATGAGGGATATACGTTGATACAGTAGACGGTGCTACAGTGCTATACGACGAACTTATACCCCGCCCCCCAGACGGTCGCGACATACTGGGGCTTAGACGGATTATCTTCGATCTTCTCACGGATGCGAGCGATGTGTACGGTCACGGTCGACACATCGCTTAAGGCGTCCATCCCCCATACTCGCTCGAACAGCTCTTCCTTGCTGAACACACGGTTCGCATGCTGTAGCAAGAACAACAGCAGATCGAACTCCTTCTGTGCGAGTGTGACCTCCCGACCGTTCACGAACACTTGCCGGGCGTCCTTGTCGATCTCAAGTCCTCGCACCCGCAGCCGTATCTTCTCTGGCTCTACTTTACCGAATCGCTCCTTCAGCCGCTCGTACTTCTTCAGATGAGCGTTCACGCGGGCGACGAGCTCGGCAGGACTGAACGGCTTCGTCATATAGTCATCCGCTCCAAGGTCCAGCCCCTTGATCTTATAGAGCTCCTCAGAGCGAGCGGAGACGAGAAGCACCGGGATGTCTTCCTCCTCACGGATCGTTCGCAGCACAGAGAAGCCGTCCACACCGGGCAGCATGATATCGAGGATGATGAGATCATACGTCTCACGAGCCACTGCTTCCAGTGCTTCTGATCCGCTCGATACGATCGCCACTTCATACCCGGCCAGCTCTAGATAGTCTCGCTGTAAGCTCGCGATGCTGTGATCGTCTTCGACGATCAGGATTCGTTTCAACTCCGTCATCGGTAACCCTTCAACCTTTCTTCAGTGAGATCATCACACGTGTACCTTCGCCGTTCTTGCTAGAGACCCAGATTCGTCCTTCATGCCCTTCGACGATCTGCCTTGCGATCGCGAGTCCGAGACCACTGCCTTCGGGATTCGAGCGAGACAGATCCGCGCGATAGAATCGTTCGAACAGATGAGGCAGATGCTCCTCTGGAATGCCGTCACCGTTATCCCGAACCTCCATGATCGCGGAGGTACGAGTCTCTCGCAAGATCAAGTCGACACGTCCGCCAGCTTCTGGCGTATGCTTCCTAGCGTTATCCAGGATATTCTGCATGACCCGCTTGAACCGCTCCCGATCGATCCGCACGGTTATCGGCGCCTCTAAGCTGTCGATAAGCTGTAGCTGCACGCCAGCTCGATCGAACGCATAGCGATGATCGTCCACGCAATCCGTCGCATAGCTTACGAGGTCGGTCTCTTCATAATAGTAGGGAAGCTGGTCCATATCGAGCCTTGCGTACAGCAGTAGATCATCGATCATGTTATTCACCTGGATCGCCTTCGTACGCGCGGTCTCCAGATAGTGGGCCGTCTTCTCAGGCGTCGCGGCGACACCGTCGAGGATCCCTTCGATGTAGCCGCGGATCGCCGTCACCGGCGTCTTCAGATCATGGGAGATGCTGGACAGCAGGAACTTCCGATTCTCATCATACCGCTCTTGCATATAGATCGATTCCTTCAGCTTGATCCGCATCTGCTCGAGTGATCGGCACAGCGCCTTTACTTCGCCTTCCCCTTCCTCCGCGATCCCGCCTGTCAGATCACCCTCACTGATCCTCGCTGCGACTTCCTTCAGTCGAAGCATCGGCTTGATGATCCCTCGAGAGAAGCGCCGTGATACCCACAAGTTCAAGAGGAGGAAGCTGGCGATGAAGCAACAGATCGCGACGATCACCGCGCCAACGTATAGATCAAGCACCGCATCGATCTCTTGCGACGACGGCATAGACACATCACCGCCACCATCCTGGTTGATACGTATCTTCGCAACTTCGTCAAGCACGAGCTGCAAGCCACGCGATCTCGCATAGACGGCTGCGAAGATGACCACCGTGAGCGCAGATACAACGAGCGATATAAGAACAGTAGCTGCATTCCAGATGAAGAATCGTACCGTAAGTCGCATATCAGATGACCTTCCTATCTATAGATCCTTGCGATCATAGAGATAATACCCCGCGCTGAATAGCATGATCCCGTAGCCTAAGAGGAGTAAAGCTTGGCGCATCAGCTTGAAGACGTTCATCGACTCTGATATCCACCGCGAATACCAGTCGAAGAGCGACGTGATGAAGAAGCTAGAATACTGTGAGAACAAGAAGCTCAGGACGATGAAGCCGATGAATAATAAGATGGTTAAGAAGAACACCGCTAGCCCGCTGCGAAGCATATTCGACAGCACCACGACGAGCAACGAAAACACGAACACAGGGAAGAATGTCGCAGCATATGCGAGGATGACTCGCAACACGCCGATGAGGCCGGTAGAAGCAGGGTTGAAGATAAAACCGACCACCAGCGACAAGATCATCACGAACATCAAGTTACCCATAATGAACAATGCGACATTCGCGACCTTCGCCGTAAATACGCCGAATCTCGATACCGGCCTAGTCAACGTTAGCTTCATCGTATTCGAAGTGAACTCCCCGTTGAACATATCGATCACGACGAACGTGGCGAACATCGGTAAGATCGTATACATGAACACAGGTAGGACGATCAGCGGGAACTCTGTGCTGCCGGCGATCCGTAGCCCGAATCCAGTCTGAACAGCGGTTACCGCAGCTTGCCCGATGAGGACTGCTATGATGGATAGGATGACGGAGATGATCAATTTTTTCTTCTTCAATAGCTTGAAGAGTTCGTTCGTGAATGCAGCCTTAAACCCGGGCATTACGATCCACCTCACTGACGAAGTAGTTTTCGAGCGATGCATAGTTCGCAAGTATGTTGCTCGTATATTCCACGTTCACCAGCTTGCCACCATAGATGACGCCGATCCTCGTGCAGGTCAGCTCTACATCGTGTATGAGATGACTGGAGATGAAGAAGGTCGTCCCTTCCTCCTCGTTCAGCCGCTTGATCAACCGGCGCATATCGAGCATCCCTTCCACATCGAGGCCGTTCAGCGGCTCGTCGAGGATGAGCAGCTTCGGCCTAGACAAGATCGCCGCTGCTACCCCTAGTCGCTGCTTCATACCGAGCGAGAATCTGCGTGCTTTCTCATGCTTATATGGTAGCATACCCGTGATGTCTAGGCACTCATCGATCCGCCTCTGATCGACATCTGGGTAGTATCTCGCGAATAGCTTCAGGTTGTCGTTCGCAGATAAGTACGGATACGACTCCGCCGTCTCGATGATACAGCCGACATGGCGGATCGCCTCGACATAGTTCGTGAGGATGCTCGTGCCGAAGATGCGCACATCCCCACTTTCCGGCTTCATCAGGCCGGTCATGATCTTCATCGCCGTCGTCTTGCCGGCGCCGTTCGGCCCGAGAAATCCGAAGATATCCCCCTGATCCACCGTTAGATCTAAGTCACGAATGCCCCTTCCGTTCGAATATTGCTTGCTAAGACCGATGATCTCGATCGCATTCACCATCTTGTATCTACCTCCATCCTATCGATTGCTTCGATCGCTTTCCTATATCGCAGAACACGCGAACAGCTGCCCCCGAGCGAGAGTTCGCCCGGTAGACAGCTTGCCTGTAAGTTGGTTCAGTATAGGGTTTGCTTTAGCGGTTCGGGTTCACTCCCACCTGATCAAGGTGAGAGCCACTATACCCTCCTCGTTCACACACTTATTCAAATACTCGCGCAAAATCACCATTCCAGAAATTCTCGTTCTCTGCAGAGTATCGGAGGTAATCATCCTCTCTCTCAGCCGTCATGTAGAGATACAGATTGCCAGAGCCAGAAGGGCGAATATCCGCGTACCACTCCTTGCCTGTGTGGTCTGTGTAGGTGAATACGGTATCCCAACGCAGCTGCTCTGTCGTGAATTCGAACGATAACGGCACGAGATCATACTCATCTGCATACACGGGATCGATCGTCTCCGCATACGTACCCGTGATCTTCTCGCTGTCCACAGACGTGATCATCACCGTACGTTCGCCGATCTTGATGAACTCATCCGGTGTCTCGACGATGATGCTGCTGCGATAGGTGCCGATATGCTTGCTGTTGAACGGATGCTGCTCCCTGTCTTTGTCATAGACGATCTCGACCTCAGCACCTGTCAGATCAGGCTTCACTACGATCGTCTCGTTGATGTCGGCCAGTCTCAGCTCTAGGCTTAGGGCGAGCTCATGGCGTACTCCATCTTCATCTGCACCCGACAAGATGATCTCCCCTTGAACGCGCTCTGCAAGCCCCTCGGCATTCTCTTCCGCTCTTCCTGATACTCTCTTCACATAGATATCATCGACCAGCTGAGCGACTTCTTCCTCATCCATCGCTCTATACCGATACGAATCCATCATGGTCTGTTTGACGACGAACGATAGTACAGCATTGACGAGTGCGGGCACTTGTACTTCCGAGAGAGTTCCTCTATACACGTAGCCGCCTTCCGCGCGATCTTCGACGATCACATCGTCCTTCAGATTGCCGACTAACGCGTCAAGGATCTTCTCCATATCCTCCGCGCCATCCTCTTCGAATGGATTATCCCATCCAGACCAACGATTGTTGCCCTCCGCATACTCTTGCATAAAGTACTGATCCCGATCGCTACTCTTGTAGGCATGGATCTTGTCATCCGTATACGTATGGCTGCTACGCGTTTTTCCATCGTGGCTCACCGTATGATCTGTCGTCTCTGAAGCACGATTCACTCTATCCGACTTCAACAAGGCCGTGTTCTCATACATCACCTTACCATCGAGCTTCATCGCAATATCCGCATACATCGTAAAGCTGTCCAGTGTTTCCTCCATCTGCTGGGCAGTATGCTTCGCTGTTTCCTTCAACCGATCGTAGCCTGAGCCAAGCACCATGTCCGCTAGAGCTGTCGTGACGAACAGACAAGCCCCTACGGTGAATGATAAGGCGACCAGCGCTTTCTTGCCGATCTTCATGCCGATCCCATCTCCTTTACTCCATTAATCTAGATTTTAATCTACTCTCATTATAGACAACAAGCCTTGCATCCATCTGAACAAAACATTAACAAAGGATAAATTCGCACTTAAAAGAGACGACCCGTTATGAATTGCCTCAAAACACGTTTCCCTCAATATGATATAATTGGATATGGGTCTTTTATCCAGATATGAGTCCCATATATAATAAGTGAGATAAAATATGCAAAAGTCAACCAAACTGGGGTGATTTAAGCAAATGACGACTGGATTTTTATTTTTAATCACTGGACTTTTTCTTCTTTTGACAAATGTTTTGTTCCGAATAACGCCATCCAAGAGAATTTTCTACAGCTTGATATTAATGGATATTTCTTTTTTGATATGTATCGTTTTGTTCGTTAGTTTTCGAATTTATGATTTTTATGTTCTAGTCGGTATATTTTCAGTAAAAATGCTTCTTACAGGATTAATTGCCGGTCTTATTGTCAGTATAAAGAGCTTTCTTGACCTTCAAAAGTATCACAAACGATTATTGGAGCAAGCTTCAGATATTAATCAATGAGAATTTGATTTAAACGTCATCATTGCGAGAAAAGACAAAGGAACATTCATTTCATTTTTATCGCCCAATATACAATCGTAATAAAAAATACCTTAAAGACGGCTCTTTAAAAGGACCACATACAGACCCCATAAAAAATCCACCTTTAAGGCTCTAGTCTTGAGAAAAAGTTTCACCGAACAATATACACGAGATTTTGAATGTCATATGAGACGAATCATGATTGACTACCATCATGTGAAGCGGACCACCGCGCGCTTATCGATGATCTAATCTTTCTGAACGACTGACATGATGCTATGGAATGCCGGCTTCGGCTGAAGTTGACCATCGAACAAGCGGGAATAGTTCTTATCATCAGGATAGAGCATGTACTCGTCCATGATGCCGAATACGGTCACACTCGTAATATTGGCAGGACCACCACTAGCGGTATCCTGACCAACCAGGATCTGGAACAGGGTTTTGTAACGATCCGCCTGTTTCTGCAGCGATTCTTCATCATTCGTATCGATGCTCAGTGTTAGCTCGGTAAGCTGAATCTCCAGCTCAAGCTGCGCGAACTTCTGGATCGCTGCTAAGATATTATCACCACCCGCTACGATCCCAGGATACGTAAGCCCCATATAGCTCTGCATGCCGATCCCATCGATCAGACCCTTCTCTTTAAGACTGGAAGCTAGATTGTAGATAGCGGTTGTCTTCCGCGGTTGGAACGTGTTGTAGTCATTGTAGAACAGCTTCACGTCTGGGTCCGCATATTTACGCGCATACTCGAATGCTTTCTCCGGATAGTCTACGCCGACCGTTAGATACCATAGGTTATCATCACCAGTACCATGCTTCGTCCGGATATTCATCCCTGTCTCCGTCTCGAAGGAACCCGGTACAACCTCTACCGCCTCGTTCACGACGTCCCAAGCATAGATCACACCTGGATATTCTGTCTGGTAGAATTCAAGCACTTGCTTGATATAGCTCTCGAGCCGCTGTAGCATCGTATCTCGATCCACGAGAGCACCCGTCGACTGGAAGCCTTCCTTGAAGAACCAGTCTGGCGTCTGTGTATGCCATACGAGCGTATGTCCGCGCATCTTGATGCCGTTCTCCTGACTGAAGTCCATGCCTAGAGTCGACGTATCGAATACTACACCTGGATCAGTCATACCCGCTTCCGCATTGGCGATACTCTTCTGCTGATCAAGTAAGTACGTAGGCTTCATCAGATTCGTATACGTGACGCTGTTGAACTGATGCTTGATGACCTCTCTCATCGCCGCTGACTGGATCGTATCGACACTCGTATCGTATCCGTTCAAGCCGACCCCGAACATGAAGTAGTCTTTATATGCTTCTTTCAGCGATGGGCCGGTCACCGATGCCGTGATGTCGAGATTATCCACGATGACCGGATCAGGCGCAGGTCCTGGTTCTTCTTGCTCTACAGGTTCCTGGTCTGCTTGGTCCTCGGATTCCTCCGCGTTAGATTCACTGTTGGTTCCATTCTCTTGTGATTCTTGGTTCTGCTCGTTATTCGTTGAACTGTTGTTCCCTGCTGGATCGTTATTCCCCTGAGAACAGCCAGCGAGTATAACGATCGATAAGATGATGAGTACGAATAGACGTTTCAAGCTCAATAGTTGACACCTCTCCCTTATTCGTCAGAAAATCGGTCGTGCTGTGACGATGCTGTTGTGATGCGCTACGGTGTTCACGCGAAGATTCGGCTGGCTACGGATTTGTTGCACCTTAAGCAAGGCTAACGGAACTGAGATTCGTTAATTGCTTGAAATCTAGCATTTTCAGACTTCTAACGGAACAGAGATCCCTTATATGGCCAAAATGAGCTCGTATAGCATCCGTTACGCATAGATAACGTACCACAGTTCCGTAAGCCTATGAAAAACAGCCGTTTTCATCGAAATAACGTACTGTAGTTCCGTAAGCATTAATCTGAGCATACTAAGATGAATCCGCAGTTGATCTCGCATCGTTCTGAAGCTCGCACCAACTTCACACTATAAACTACCTATATTGGCATAACAACCCGACAGACTGGATACAGATGCCTGTCTATCTATTGTTGTTCACCGTGCACGTCTCTGAGAATCCTACATAACCGGGTGCGAGATCGCCACAATGCCTGACACTCTACTCTGCCTCCGCTAGAGCGAGTATCTCGCTGACGGTTACGAACCGATATCCTGCCTCTGATAGTTCGCTGAGTAAGATTCTTACGGCTTCCACCGATTGCGATCGATCACCGAAGCCATCATGGAAGATGAAGATGCTCCCACCCGCTGCACTACTCCGCGAATGTTCGACGATATGATCCGTTCCTGGCATCTCCCAGTCCTTCGCAGCGAGATTATTCGCCCCGATACAGTGATAGCCTAGCTCGTCTGCTAATGCATAGATCTCGTCATTCGCATCAAAAAAGGGAGGGCGAAATACTTGTACAGGTTTGCCCGTTATGCGTCTTATACGCTCATCCGCGCGAACCAATTCTGCGCGGGCTTCATCATGCGTCAATCTCGTTAGAAAAGGATGTGTATATGTATGATTCCCAAGCTCATGCCCTTCTGCATAAACTTGCTCTGCGAGTGTAGGATTCGCATCAATCTGGGAACCGATCATGAAGAATGTTGCCTTCCCGCCTACCTCTCGAAACAACTCTAATACCTGAGGTGTGTAGACAGGGTTAGGACCGTCATCAAAAGTAAAGGCAATAACACGTTCTGTCGTCGGTACAGAAACAATCAGTGGACTAGACATCGGTTGAACAACCTCCCTGAAATAGTGGATGCCATATAAGAAAAAGGTCCTATCCATGCTAGAACCTAGTTCACATGAGATAGGACCTGCATCTATATTCTATTATGCTATATCAGATCGGATAACTCCAGTAATTGTTGTACCATCTTCGCCACTTCTGATCTCGTGAGGTGCTCTTGTGGAGCCAGTGTATCTGCTGTTCTACCTACTATGATACCAGATTGGACCGCGGATGCGACTGCTTCACGCGCCCATACAGACACTTCTCCTGCATCCTGATATGGTCGCAGCATCTCATCAGTTGGTCTATCCTCTAACTGAGACTTGAGTCCTGTCAGCTTCATGGCTCTCGCGATGATCGCCATCGCTTGCTCACGAGTGATCTGCTCATGTGGTCGGAACGTGCCATCTTGGTAGCCGTCGATCAGTCCATATGTGGTTGCCGCCTCGACCTCATCGTAGAACCAATCTGTCGGATGGACATCCGAGAAGTGGCTCGCACCGTCAGTCTCGGTCTTCACAAGTCCCAAGCCCCTCGCGACGATACCAGCAAACTCAGCTCGCGTAATAATCGCGTTCGGAGCGAACAGATTATCACCGACGCCGTTCACGATCTTCCGCGATCCGAGATCGAGGATATAATCCTCGGCCCAGTGGTTCGTAATATCGTGGAAGTCGGCTTGATAGTGTACGATCGCATACGTACTATTCGTTAAGCTGTTAACCTTCGCGTAATAACGTCCGTCGATCTGTACGAGCTCTGTCGGGATAGGATAGACTGTGCCGTCTGATCCGATCATTACAGCTGTCGTCACGAGAGCAGGATCTACATCATCAGGGATCGCGATCAGACGTTCTACATAGGTGCCGAACACGGACAACTCTAGCACCTCGTTACCCTGAACGACTCTGATGTTGAATTCAACAGGAGGTAAGATAAGCTGCAGCCCCCCCGCGGTCAATGCTGTCTCGACCTCGCTCGCCCGTTCTGCTGTTGCTCTGCCGATCTCGATCTCGATCATCAGACCATCTAAATCACCAGTATCCAATGATGAGCCGATAGCGTCCAATATCTGCTGTCCTGAGATGGTGTACACGCCGAGCTCTGTAACAAGCTCAAGTGCACCACCCTGTGCAGCGAGGCTCTGGATATTGCCTCCGTCGATACGTGCTACGATCACATCAGACTGCGACCCCACTGGGATCGATATCACGGATCCTGCCTCTGCTTGATCCAGCTCCGCATCTAGCAATATCCGGTCTAAGGTGAGCTTCGTCACCCGCCATCCATTCGCAGAAGAAGTCTCCATCGATCCGATGTGAACCGTCCTACCGTCGATGATGATGCCCACTCCAGGAGCTACTGGGCCTGGGTTAAAGACCGGTGGGTTATCGTCACCGTCTCCCGGTGGGTTATCATCACCGTCTCCCGGTGGGTTGTCGTCGCCGTCTCCCGGTGGGTTATCGTCACCGTCTCCCGGTGGGTTATCGTCACCATCTCCCGGTGGATTATCGTCACCATCTCCCGGTGGGTTGTCGTCACCGTCTCCCGGTGGGTTGTCGTCGCCGTCTCCCGGTGGGTTATCGTCACCGTCTCCCGGTGGGTTATCGTCTCCTTCGAGCTCTGTGAACTTCCAGTAGTCGATATCGAACATGTCTCCGCCTTCACCCTGTGCGACGAAGAAGACTGCATGAACTCCCGGTACGCCGCTCAGCTCCGTCTCGATAGTCATCCACTCTCCTCCAGTCGGTTCGACTGTCAGCATGCCGATCAGTTCTCCATCTGGATGATCTAATCGCACCTCGATCGTCCCACCTATAGAAGAGGAGACACTCGCTTCGAGCTTCGCAGCTCCACGTTCACCGAAGTCAACGTTGGCGAGCGCGATCCAGTCACCCGGGTCGACGTCCGTCACATATAGATTGACTCCCTCGGCTTGCTCCATAGTCCGGGTATCGATGCCTGCTTGCCAAGCGATCGTCTCTGCTTCGATCCGATCATACGGGTTCAAGCTCGCGACGCTATCTACACCTTCGCGATCCGCCTCGATCGGACGAATGTATCCATTCTCATAGAAGGTCACTTCATTCAGATGTGTCGAGCGATAGCCTCTCTCGATCCCGAGCGCTTGCCCGACTGTCTGAGCGTGATAAGCGATATACCACCGATCACCGAATTCGAAGATCGCATGATGGTTATTACCGCCCACTCCGAAGAAGTTTACCGGATTACTCAGGATCGTCCCGATGTGAGTGAACGGACCCATCGGATCGTCGCTCACCATATAGTCGATGACCCCATGTCCGGAGGCGCCTGGAGGACGCGTGCCGGAGAAGTTCGTGCTGTACGAGTAGTAGTAGCGATCCCCGTACTTATGAATGCCGGAATTCTCGAACATATACGGCGCATCGATCATCCGTGCTTCACCGACCGTGCTCACCATATCTTCGCCTAGCTTCACGACTCTGGCCGTCTTCGGACTTAGGACCTGATCTGCTGATGGCGATCCTCCGCCCGGTATGCCGCCGCCGAAGTACAGATATGCGCTGCCATCGTCGTCGACCAGTACAGCTGGATCGAATATCCAGACCATTCCTTCCGTACCTGGAACACTTCTGTCGATCAGTGCTCTCCCCCTCGGATCCTTCCACGGGCCGAGCGGGCTATCGCCCTCGAGCACACCGACGCCACTCGCATTATTTGAGAAGTATAGATAGAATTTATCTTGGCCATCCACAACCTTATGAGCGATAGCTGGTGCCCATGATTGTGACGCCCACTTCGCGATGCCGTTACGACCTGCGACCGGGATCGAACCGTGATCGGTCCAGTTGATCAGATCAGCGGACGAGATCACGTGCAGGGATTGGATCTGGCCATAGTTGTTATCCACTACGTTACCGTTCTGATCATACACATACGTATCACCCGTCATGTATAGATATACACGACCATCGTATACGAGAGCATATGGATCTGCACCGTACTTATGTGTGATCAGCGGGTTCGCATAGCCTGGAATCTTCGCGATCGCCTCCGTATCCAAGGCCTTGACGCTGATCGCAGCCGTAGCATCATGAACGTTGAACACGATATCGTCATTCGATACGCGTACATAGTCCGTCCTGAGCTCCAAGGTGCGATCCGTTGGGATGAAATCCTTCACGACCAGCTTGATCGTCGCCAAAACCTTCGAGAAGCGGTGCGAGAACCCGACCTTATCACCTGTAACCTCGATGACTAAGCGGTTGTCTAATACTTTATACCGTACCTCACCAGACACATTCTCCGTATCAAGCACGACATCCTTCACCAGAAGCTCTTGCGGGATATTGAACGACGCCACTATAGCGTCATATGCGCCTTCAGGCACAGCGTCCAGCTCGATCGGAACCTCTAGCTCGAAGTTCGGAACGCCGATCACATCCTCAACGCTTCCTAGAGAAGCGGTCAAGATCGCTTCAGGATCGGTCGTACCCGTTAATCGATCGCTAACTCGGAAGTAGTCGAAGTCCACATAACCGCCGGTCGTCTGCGTCGCATAGTTGAAGAGGGCGAATCGATACCCCATAAAGTGCTCGAGATTATAGATCATCTGCAGTGTGTTGCCGATCGACTGCCATTCCACACCGTCTAAGCTGTAGTAGAAGTTGCCTTTATCCGTCCGGTTCTTATAGTCGAGCTCGACCTTCAGGTAGACGCGGTCTTGATTCAACTCGATGCTCTCCACCTCTTGTGGCGTGCCACTGCTGTTATTAACCATGATGATCGAGTTCTTGCCACTAGATCTCTTCACACCGACGAACCCATATCTAGAGGAAAATGCCGCTAACCCTGCAACGTCACCGTTCTTCATCTGGCTAATATCCAACGCGACGACTGCACCGCTCTCAGGACCGAAGGTGCGTTGCGATACGGTATTGCGCGCATCCTGAAGACTCGTGCTGATCTGTCCTGTCTTCAGTCTGAGATAACCCGGCCGTTCTAACAACGACCAGTTATTCTGATCGGGATTATGATTCCACTGCCATACAGGCGATAGATAGGAGCCATTATCTTCATGCTCGCCGTACTTGGCTCTGTCGATATTCTGAATCTCCGTGATGACGACATCATCGATATAGAAATCCATCAGATCATTCGCAGCAGTCGGTGCACTTACCCAAGGTGTCTCTAAGAAGATCGACACATCCGGTATATCCGTATCCCGCGGAACTTCATAGATTCCTTCGATCGTTCCCCATTCACCCCTGCGGATCGTTGCAGAGCCCATGTTTTTGATCGTCTGCCAATCTGCGTTATTATACTGAATCGACATGATGAATGGTTTCTGAGCAGGTCCGTCTTCGTACTTTACTTTGGCTGAGAACGCGTACCAGCCACCTGCTTTGATCTTGCCGTTAAGCCCTTGCTTCGGGCCACCACCAGTCGTGCTTCGATTCGAGATATGCAAGCTGTACTGACCACTCGCTGCATCCGCATCCGTAACAGTGATCGTATTACCCTCGCGATTCTCCCACGGCTCGATGCCTTCCTCGAAGCTCCAATTATCGATCAGGTTATTCGCAGGACCTACCGGAACGATCTTCACATCGTCCACATAGAAATCCATCAAGTCTATATCCTGATCAGGCTGCTGCCTCCATGGTGTCTCGAGGAAGATCGCTATTCTCGACAAGTCGACATCGCTCGGCACCTCATATCGTCCGGATAGAAGGCTCCATTCCCCTCGCTTCGCATCGACCTCTACCATATTACGATATACGGGCTCAGAACCGTACTCAGCTGTTATATAGAACTTCTTCGTATCCGGTCCACTCGTATATCGGATCTTCGCAGAGATGTCATAGATCCAGCCCGGCTTCAGCTTATCCGTCACATCCTGTGCCGGCCCTGATCCCGTCCGTACACGATCCGTAGCGTACAAGATATGATTACCCTCAGCTCCGTATACATCTTCGATGACAGATAGCTTGGCGAAGTCCCGTCCATACCATCCAACAAGCTCATCCTCGAAGCTACCGTTCACGAGGATGCTGTTGGAAGCTTGCGGATCAGGCTCCTCCGAAGGCTCTGGTTCTGGTTCTGGTTCTGGTTCTGGCTTCACCGACCCGACATGTATGATGGATACATCATCGACGTAGAAGTCCATCCAGTCATTCTCCGCCGTCTGACTACTATTCCATGGGGTTTCTAGGAAGACCGTCACCTTAGACATGTCATAGCCCTCCGGAACCGATAACGTGCCTGTGATCGTCCCCCATTCTCCACGCTTCACGTTAACCGATGAGATGATGTCGATATCTTCGTAGCTGTCACCATATTGGATAGATAGGTTGAATGTCTTCTCTTCTGGTCCTTCGAAGTAATTCACCTTCGCTGATACGTTATAAATCCCCCCAACTTCTACTTTATCGGTTATATGCTGTACAGGTCCTGCACCTGAAGTCGTTCTATTCGTCACCTCCAACACATGATTATGACTGTCATATACATCCTCCACGACTGTCAGCTCAGCACCTTCTCGACCGAGCCAAGATGCCGTACCATCCTCAAAATTGCCGTTCACGATGATCTCTTGACCTGCAGCCTCTGCGACTGAGGCCATGAGGATCGGGTCCACTTCTGCTAACACTACTTCCGGTCCAATATCCGATCCGGCTGATGCTATATGGATGACTTGTTCAGTGGAAGTTGATCGGGCAGCCGGTGACGACTGAACCCTCTCGGATCCCCATCTAACTCCTTGGTAGAACTCATCGCTCGAGACGATCCCCGGAAGTGATGGGATATTCGCTGGGAGTGGGATCGTAGCTGGTAGCTTACCTTTATCCCCGAATACTGGCCAATCGTTCTCCCATGCGACAGGAACGAGATAAGGAATTCGTCCGACTGCACCGTGGTCTTGGAACAGCATCGCATACCAGTCACCCTCCGGAGTATCCACGATACCTCCTTGTGCGACCCCTGCATCGTTGAACACGACGCGGCCTTCATATGGACCCTCGATATGTTCCGCACGAAAGAGTAACTGCTGACGTCCTTGTCCTCCTGGCCATGCGATCAGGAAGATATAGTAGTAGCCGTTTCTCTTGTAGATATGTGCTCCTTCTGCAAGACTGCCGGTTCCGCCTGTGACACTGATCGCATTCTCGATGATCACCTTGTCGATGCCGCCTTGTTTGACAGCGGTTGCATCTGATGTGAGCTCTGTCAGACGGATGTTCATGTTGCCACTTACCATATACACTCTACCATCGTCGTCGAAGAGGAGAGACATATCATGGTAGAACGGTAGCTCATGCCGCTCCCAAGGGCCGTTCTCGATATCTTCCGTCTGATAGATATACGTCTTGCCAGCTGTACTCGAGCTGAAGGTTACATAGAACGTTCCATCGTGATATCGTAAGCTGCTCGCCCAAGATCCTTTGCCGTATTCAGACTTCCCATTACGCAGCGACTGTGTATCATCCTCCTCTAGGATGTCATACACATAGTTCACGATCTCCCAGTTCGCCAGATCAACCGACTTCATGATCGGCACACCGGGATTCATATGCATCGTCGTGCTCGTCATGTAGTAGACATCGCCAACCCGAATGACGCTTGGATCTGGGACATCCGCCCAGATGAGAGGATTCCGATACGCTTCGTCCGTCTCGGCAGCATAAGTGACGAAGTTTGGTGCGATCATCCCAAACAACACTGTAAGCGCTGCCATGAACATGGTTAACTTTTTTTTCACTTCGGTACTATCACTCCTTTTATGATATATTTTTAGCTGGACGAGCCATTATATGGGTGTCCCCCTCTAATCATACATGGTTTCAACTAGCGTTTCATTTGGTTATTTTTCTTTTTTCGTGGGTTATCTTGTTCATAGTGATAGCTTTTATTTTATTCTTTGATTCCTCTTGCATAATGGGTTCAGATGAGAAAAACGTCTGACGGCGTCCGCTAAGATCGAGTAAGGAGTTCATGCGTGCAGTGAGTTGGGTGTGGGTATTGCCTCCGTGGCTCCCTCGTATCAACGAAACACCACGCACTGGGAGTTACGCGCTAATTCCTAACGGAACTGGAATGCCCTATTCAGCTGTTTTTCGCCCAATTTCAGGTCTTAACGGAACTGGAGTACGCTATTGCATCATTTGAGGCGATAAAACTCCCCGTATGACCCAAATAAGGTACTTGAGTTCCGTTAGGGTCCGAAAAAAGGTCGAATTTCGTATAATAAGGAACTGGAGTTCCGTTAGCCCGACTACCCTGCGAATATCTCCCTCTGAGTTCCGTTAGCCCGACTACCCTGCGAATATCTCCCTCTGAGTTCCGTTAGCCCGACTACCCTGCGAATATCTCCCTCTGAGTTCCGTTAGCCTGACTACCCTGCGAATATCTCCCTCTGAGTTCCGTTAGCCCGACCACCGACTTTACCTTCCTGCGCGAAACTTATCCCCACATGGCAAATCAACATAGAGGCGGCAGACCCTCCCACCAAAATCCTAGTAAAGCTTATATATCGAAAAATCCACAGTCCTAGAAGGACTGTGGATTTTTAAGTCTGTTTATTGATTCTTCATGTCCTCAAGCTTCGAAGGATCAACGACACCCCAATAAGCTGGCTTCGCATGGAAGTTCTTATCGAATAAGAGTGGCGCTTCTCCAACCCGTTGGATCGGGAAGCCGGTCAACCATGTATGCTTGTCTGAGATCCCCCATAGCGTCACTTCGCTTAAGATATCCGTGTTCTCCTTGAAAGCTTCGAACAGCTGCTGATATCTCTCTGCTTGTTTCATCAGGATATGATCTGGGATCTTATCACCAAAGTCTGAACGATCGTTCCATGAGTACAGACTCATATCCAGCTCCGTCACGATGTTATCAAGACCAAGCTCCGCGAACTTCTTCATCGAATCGATGATTGATGCAACGGTTGGCCCATGAATACTAATATGGGTCTGGTGACCGACGCCATCGATCGGTACGCCTTTATCCAGCATCTCTTTCACTAGATCATAGATAATATCACGCTTGCGGACACCGTCAGTACCGTAGTCATTGATGTACAGCTTGATATCTGGACCACCAGCTTCACGTGCCACACGGAAAGCCGTCTCGATGAACTCTGTACCTGTGATCTGATACCAAGGACTGTTGCGGATACCGCCTGGATCGCCTGGCTCGACGACTTCGTTCACGACATCCCAGTACTTGATATCGTCTTTGTAACGCTCGACGATCGTCCTGACATGAGTCTCAAGACGCTGCAACAACAGCTGCTTGTTCGCTTCACGCTTCTCTGGATCTGTCTCGTCGACCATCGGCTTGCGATCTTCATCGAGGAAGAACCAGTTCGGCACTTGATTATGCCAGACGAGCGTGTGGAATCGAATCTGCATGCCATTCTCTTTTGCGAAATTCACGAGCTTGTCCGCATTCGTCCATACGAAGTTTCCTTCTTGAGGCTGAATCGAAGACGGCTTCATCGAATTCTCTGCAACGATCATATTCACATGCTTCTTCAACAATTCACTCACAAGACCCGTCGTCTGATGCGGCTCGATCGCTGCTCCGATCGGGAAGTAATCCGCATAGACGTCCTTCAGGGACGGAATATCCTGCTCCACCGAAGGTTCTACCGGTGGTTCAGCAGGTTCTTCCGGCTCTTCCTGAACCGCTTGCTCTTGCTCGGATGAATCCTCAGCAGCATCGGCATTACCCTCAGCTGCATCTTGATTTTCGGATTGCTCAGGGTTATTACCCTGAGCAACCGATGCATCGTTAACATCATTCCCGTTACTTGGACCTCCGCAGGCTGCGAAGATCATCACGACTGCGAGCATCATGATAAGCACGAGTCGCAGTTTATTACTCTTCTGCATCTGTCTTACCCTCCTGTAGTCAACAACATTATCCAACAACACCCGTACGCTCGACGCTCTCAACGAAGTAACGTTGGACGAACAAGTAGATGATGATCAGCGGTAAGATCGCTAGGAGAACACCTGTATCCTGGACCATATCGAGATAGAATGGGTCCTGTTGTCCTCCTCCTTCTGCTTGGAGCTGGACGTTCAAGTTGTGCGGCAACGATGATAGTGATGTCGACATAACCTTACTAGTTGTCAGATATGTCGTCGTATAGAAGCTGTCATTCCACTGCCAGACAAATGAGAACAGACACACGGTGATGATCGCCGGTAGAGCGTTCGGTAGCATGATCCGTGCGAACGTCTTCGTAACATTCGCTCCGTCGACATAGGCTGCTTCCTCAACTTCCTTCGGTATACCGCGGAAGAACTGGCGGAAGATTAGGATGAATAGCCCTGACTTGTATGAGATCGCGAGGAGCGATGTCAAGATGAATGGCCAGTACGTATTCAACAGGTTCACATCTTTGCCACCTGTGAACAACGGTATGATTCCGAGTAGCGTGAAATCCTTCAGGTTCAGATACATCGGAATCAAGATCGTTGTTGGCGGAACCAGGATCGTCAAGACGACGCAAGTAAACAATATATTGCTTCCCTTAAACTTCAAGCGTGCGAATCCATAGCCTGCAAGTGCACAAGATATCGCGGTCAAGATCGTCGTCATACCCGACAGATAAAATGTGTTGAGCAGTGTATTCCAATAATCCATGATACGCATCGCATGACTAAAATTCTCTAATGAGAAATTCTCCGGAATCCAGACGACGATCGGCGAATATAGATCCGCACGTCCCTTAATGGCCGTCGATATCTTCTGAAGGATCGGATACAGGATTACGAAGGACAGACCGACGATCAGAACGAATCGCACGACGGACCATGACCATTTCTTCCAATGATTCAGCGACATTAATCGGGCGCCTATCGCATGTAACAAGTCACTCACCATCCCACAATCAAGAAATTTGTATTACGCACCTGTCTAGAGTCATCTTGTTGTTATTCGTAGTAGAATACCCGCTTGGAGATGATATAGGTGCTGACGGCCAAGATTAATGCAACTGATAAGAAATATAGCCAAGCCATCGCTGAACTTAATCCGAAGTTAAAGTTCGTAAAGCCGACATCTCGTATCATCGTAGTCGTCGCATTGTTCGCGAAAGAGTCAATGACCGTATACACCACATTCACCAAGATCATCGGACTGACCATAGGGAAAGTGATTTTCCAGAATGCTTCGTAGCCCGTAGCTCCTTCGATCTTGGAAGCTTCATATAGGTGAGGCGAGATCGACTGTATACCTGCTAGGAAGATCAAGATCTGTACACCGGACTGGCTGACGATATCATAGATTCGGTCAACTGCACCGGTCAGATACATCACGATCGATTCATTCACTCCAGCCTGGATCATCATGCGCTCCAGCTCAAAGCTTCTAAGACCACCGATGAACCCACCTGACTGGTTCTCTGCATTCAGTGCCTCGATCAAGCTCTCCGTCTCCAGTGTCGCGATGACACCGGAAGCGAGGATAACTGGGAGGAAGAAGATCGCTCTAGATAATCCTCTTCCCTTAAACTTCTGGTTCAATAGGACAGCCAAGAATAAGCTGAAGATGACGATCAACGGAACATTGACGAGCATATTCATGATCGATTCGGTCAATGTCCGGTTGAAGTTCGGGTTCACGAACAACGCCTCATGGAAGTTATCGAAACCTAGGAAGTTTACGATCAAGCCTTGAGAATTGGATTCGACCTTACTGAAACTATACCGCAGAGAGTTGATCAACGGGATTAAGAAGAACAGTGTGAAGCCGAGCAGCCATGGCAGTACATAGAAGAATCCCCATAATGATTTTTGTTGTTCGTACGATCTGCGTTTTTTGGTTTTAGTAACCTTCTCTACGTTCTCTACCTTCTCTACCTTCTCTACCGTTTTCAGGATCGTTCACCACCTGTTACGAAGCTTTCCGCTTCTATAGTTTGGCCATCGACAGTTACGGATGTCAGATTATAGTTGACGATCACATAGAAGCCATTCCCGTATATCGTTTTGTAGACGCCCTTGGCCAGCTTCTCATGACCTATGATCGGCTGTTCATGGACATTCTTCAAGACATCATTCACTTCGTGGTACACATCTTCGGCCAGATCGATCCATTCCTCATAGTTAACCGCATAGAGATAGTCGAAGTCGGTATCCTTCACTTTATAGTTCGGTTCATGGATCCAAGTGAAGTACACGCCTGAACCGTACTCGAGATTCTTCAACACATACTGACGTGGATTCGTGAATACAGACAGGTTATACGGTTCTCCAGTGTACTGGATATGACCGCGTATAACCATCTGATAGAACGGAATCGACTCGTCTTCAAGCTTGAAGTTACTATGCGAGACCGGAGCGTTCGTAATATCGGACACATATGGCAGCGCGTATGCATTACCGCCATCAGCCATGACCTGGAGACCAGATTCACGAATCATCTGTAGCGCCTCTTGCGAGAGCTGCAGCGATTGCGAGCGATCGATGAGCCCATTCTTCCGATAGTCACTGTTCAACATATCGGCTAGATCACGTAGCGATACGTTATTAACATTCAGCTTCTGAAGATCGTCTAGCATCGAGTCCACCATATCCGTGACCAGTCTCGGTGACAGAAGATATGAAGGCGGGCGTTGTCTGTCCCGGCGATTCGCCGCCAGATCGATCGGGTAGATCGCTGCCGGTGATTCCGTCAGTCTTCTTGAAGCTTCCTTCGATACTTTGAAGCCTTTCGTATTCGTCACATTCAAGATACCTACATCCGGGAAGAGTGCGATACCTTGCTCTTCTGTGAATGCTTGAAGCTCTCTGATGCCTTTCTTACCACCGATCGTACCATTCACCTTGATATTATCTGGCGTCGAATGATTCAACCCTCCGTTGAACCAACCCGCGAGCTTCAGTCTAATATCCTGGATGTTCCGTTCTCTAAGCTCTGTCAAGATCGTCTTCGCTCCCTCGACAGTCGTGAGAGCCTCCTGAGCACGATACGGTACACCTAAGAAATGCTTCTGTCTCTCGATACTGCCGATTAGTTGAACATAGAATGGAATGTTCTCATCGGACTCGACAGCTTCTGGAAGCATATCTTGAGACGCAAGATACTGGCGATAATAGCTTGCCATACCGGTATAAGTAGCCTGATCACCGTGAAGGAATGCGTATCGAACGACGTAGTCGGTCTTCATCGCTTCCGCCTGGAACTTCGGCAACGAACGCTGTTGTTGACCTGCGTTCAACGTTACGTCATCCTTGTTACGGTAATAGAAGCTAGGGAACACATTATTATAGCTATTCAGACGACCCGCGACATCCGCGTTGATCGTTGCGACTGATGCGCCTTGCTCGATGATGCCGAGGAATGCCTTATTCTCGCGCAGGACACCGAATACTGGCAGACGAATCTTCTGATCTCGCGATAAGAAGTTCGTGTTGTCCATCGTCAGGTCTCGACCATATACGTCTTGCTGATAGGCCGGGTATCTAGCCTTACCATTGTTGAAGTGAATCAGCGCTCCTGAACCGTCTGGTACGAATATCGAACCGTTATCCTCTGGTCCACCTGCACCGAAGTAGTTCAACAGGTTGATGTTATTCACCGGGTAATTAGCAGGATACTTCACGCTATCTACTGGAACACGAACGAGCAAGCTGTCCTCATCGAGTGTATACTCGATAGATAGACCGAAGATCCTAGCGGAGCTAACACCTGCATCGATCCCATGCTCCGCATTATCTGCGGCGAGATCTTCATCCGTATAACCGATGGCATCAAAAGCTGCAAGGATGTTTTTCAGCGATAATCCCGTGATGCTATCAAATCTCTTGTAGTTCCCCGTCTTCGAGTCAAGAGAGTAACTGGTTCTCATCGCTCTCTGACCAGCGCTGTCCATCTGGCTCGTCAGTTCCTCATGACGTTCAGGGCTCAGCCACGCTGGTAAGTTATTGATGCCTCTCTCGATCTTACCGAACTGATATGTCACACGGATACCGTTATCGATCTTCTGATAAGCAACCTGGCTGTGATTAACACTGTCCGACAGTGTGTTGACCGAGCCGATCTGCCCCAGTGAGTTGTAGAAGTAGATCCTCGCTTGAGCACTCAGCATATCTTTGTTCACACCGGAAGCGATCGAGTCAGAGTCACGACCCTCTGGGTTACTGCGCCAGATCTCTCCGTTTCTCTTATCGACTACTGCGATCTCAGCCGTTTCCTCATTCACGAAAAGTCTCAGGTTGCTAGATTCCACGATCCCCTTCATACCAGGCAGCTGGTCGTTAGTGAAGGATGATGCGATCGATTCACTCTCCGGTAACAGGTTTAGTAACTCTTCCATATCGGTCGTTGTTTCTTCCGTACTGGAACATCCCACTGCGACGAAGATGAGTCCGACGAATGCGATTCCTAGCAGCAAGCTCTTCAGATATCTCATGTCTCCCCCTCCTTCCTAGCTTCGTAGTGCGATCTCTTGATAGATCGTTACCACGAATCCTATGATCTGTTGAACCAAGCTGAAGAACAGCAAGCATAAGAATGCCATGAAGCCCATCGCGACGACCGTAAGGAATAGTGTCAGGATCGTCTTCGAAGGCGTGAATTGCTGTACGGTCATATTACCTATGAACAGTAGATACAAGCTCCATACGGCTGCGACGCCTGTCGAGAACATATAGAATGTCGCTTCTTCCGCAGAGATGAAGTTGCTCAAGAAGATCCAAGGCAAGTTAATGACGATCAGCGGTAATAACGCAAAGCAGGTGGAAGTGAAGATCTCGACGAACTTCCCTTCACCATCCATCAATGTCGTCAAAGACCAGTTCGCAACACTGAAGAATATGACTGGAATGACGACATAGACGATCTCCATGAAGCTGTTCAACTGCCGCGGATCATAGTAGTTGACGACAAATCCAGAGTACTGACTCTGTAAGATCATCGTGAATGATAACACAGCCAAGATAGCGAAGGAGATCCAAAGGCTCGTTCTCTGATTGCGTTCGTACTTCAGTTCCCAGTAGGCGTTATACGGATGTACGGTCAGATAGAAAGGAAATCTGAGCAATTCTCTATTCAATAGGAACAACCTTCTTTCTTCCTCGCTTTTTCAGGTACCGTTTGATGAAGATATACGCTGCGATCAGCACGAGCAAGCCTGTCATGATCGTCGGGAAAACTTCTCTAAGGACCTCTTTGCGATATAACAAGTATGCTTTGGAGTAGTTGGCACGATCCATCGCCTGTTCAAAATATTGAACTGCACCTTCATAATCCCCTTGTCGGAGCATGGACTTACCGATACCGTCATAAGCATATTCGAGGTTCGCATTCATGTTCGCTGCTTGCCTGTATAGTACAGAGGATCGTGCTTCGTCACCGTGATAATAGCTTCTGACGGCTTCATTCAACACACGACCATATTCCGTCGTCTTGAATACCGTAATCTCACCCAACGCTTTGTCGAGGACGATGAAGTCATCTCTTACACGCTCGATCGCGGTCGGAGTATTAAACTCTCCTACGCGGTTACCCATCCCGCCGAACACATAGAGCAGGAATCCGTCACCATTGTAAGTGAAGATCCGACCCCGTCTCGAATCAAGGACAGAATAGATCTCGCTGTCAGTCACATCGATATCGACGAGACGACCTGGGCCATCATCCGGATCGTAATTTTGATCCGCACCTGGAGGGAAGTAACCGTTACGACGTAGGATATCTGACCCTTGAGCATTCAACTTCTTGATGTTGTCGCCCCACTGGTCACCGTTCGTCGCGTAGATAAACCCTTCCTCATCGATGTCCAGATTCGTAAACTCTGTCGGTGTGAACTGTACCATCTGACTGCGTTGTTCTCTCGTAGAGAGCATCTTCCACATATATTCGATCGGGTCGACATAGACGCGGTTGGCACCGATGAATGTCGTAAATGTCCCATCAACGTTGAATTCCATGAACCCGTCGAAGACACCCGTCGCCATCACATACAACCGTCCCGCCTTATCGACGACGAGTCGAACCGGTTGGAAGACGAAGTTACTGCTTAACAGATCGGTTTCAGGCGAATGCACGATCTGCTGCAAAGCGCCGTCCGCATCGAGATGGACGATACGGTTGTTGCCCGTGTCTGCGATATAGACATGCTTGCTTTCAGTCACGAATAGTCCTTGCGGTAGATTGAACTGGTCCGCTTGGCCCTCGTTCACGAACGAGTCGATGATCTTGATGACTTGGAAGTTCTCGTCTGTGATCACGAGACGGCTGTTGCCGGTATCCAAGATATAGATCTCCTGATCCTTCGTTACGTGAAGATCGCTCGGATCCTTCAATCCACCGATCCCCATATCTGCCCCTCTGATCACATCGGTCGCCTGGTAAGCGGCCGGCGAAGCCACCGTGTCTCCCCAATACGAGTAATTATAGGAAGGTGGCGTCGCAAACACGCTCGTTACGCTGAATAAAGAGCCGACGATCAGGCACAGAGCTGTCAATATCATGATGGAGGATTTGCGTTTTCTTAAGCTATTGTACATCGTGCAAGGCTCCCTTCTTAATCCTTCATTCCGGAAGTAGCCATCGTCTGCATAACGCTGCTCTGCGAGATCACGAATAGCGTGATCGGAACGATCATGATGACCAGAGCGACCGCAGCACCCACGCCGGCTCTCGCGATACCACCCTGTACGATCTGTCCCAAGGCGTAGTTCAGTGTCTTCAGATTCTCACTGTAGATGAAACTACCTCCATCTGATCCCCAGAGCGCCGGGAACTGCAGGATCATGAGCGTTAACCAGGCTGGCTTTACGTTCGGCATAACGATCTGCCAGAATATCCGATATTCAGATGCTCCATCGATCTTGGCTGCTTCAAGCAATGCATCCGGGATCTGCTCCATAAACTGCTTCATAAGGAACAGTCCTAGTGAGTATGCAAGCGCAGGTACGATCAAGGAAGCGTGGTTATCGATCCAGCCTAGCCAAGACATCACCATGTAGTTCGGTACAGAAGTGACATGTGGCGAGAACATGAGAGACAGTACGACGATCGAGAACAGTACCCGAGAACCCGGGAACCGATACTTCGCAAGCGGAAATGCCGCTGCAGAAGCCAATATGATATGACCGATCGTACCGACGATCGTGATGAGCAAGGTGTTCGCAATATATCGGGAGAACGGTACCCAGGAGTTCCCCATCAGGATGACTAAGTCAAAAAAGTTTTCCATCGTCGGGTTCACGACGAAGAATCGCGGTGGGAAGATGAACAACTCATCCAATGGCTTGAAGGCATTGTTCACCGCGTAGACTAATGGCAAAGCCATAAATGCCCCGAACAAGCCTAGCATCAAGAACAACATGAAGCTGACTGTAAACGAGCGATTAATTCTCCTGCGGATTCGGAAGACAGACAATGCTTTGGATGCCAACGTTACTCACCTATCTTTCTCAATAATCTCTGCGTAAGTTTGTTTGATCCAACCATCAGCAGGAAGAGGAACGTCGCGATCGCGGATGCATAACCCATCTCGAAGCGAATCGTACCATAGTCCATCAGGTGAGTAACGATGGTATGGGCCGCATAGTTAACGGACGGGAAGCCTGCCAACGCTACCGCAATATCAGCCACGGCAAATGCTTGCGTAATCTGCATGACCGCACCGAACATCAACATCGGTCTCATCGATGGAAGCGTAATATACCACAGCTCTTGCCAACGGTTCTTAATACCATCGACTGCACCTGCTTCGATCAAGGTTTTGTCGATGTTCTGCAGACCCGCGATAAAGGCAAGGAAGCTCGTTCCTAGACTTAACCAGAGCTGTACGAGGATGACGATCCCCAGAACGTACTTCTCGTCATTCAGCCACTGGATCGGTTCTAGTATAAAACCTAGCCTCATCAGGAAGCCGTTCAAATAACCATAACTATCGCCAGAGAAGACGATCAACCAGATGAAGAAAACGTTACCGGATATCGATGGTGCGTAGAACACCAAGGTCATAATCGCACGGACTTTTGGCGATAATTCGTTAATGATCCAAGCGAAGATGAAACACGCGATATAACTGACCGGACCGGTAATAAGGGCGAAGAATAACGTATTCTTAAGGGCGATCATAAATACGTCATCGTTCAAGAATAATCGTGCATAGTTATCCCAACCGACGAATCTCGGAAACTCCAACATGTTGAAGTAGAAGAAGCTTAGCAGGAAAGAGATGCCGACTGGAATGACCGTAAACATGAAGAATATGATCATATACGGCGCCATCAGTGCATAGCTGTGTCTATGCAGGTACATCTCTCTCCGCGTATTCGACCACTTCGTTTGTTTCTTCATCTTCGTCGGCGTCGATACTGCTGTATTCACGCTATCTGTTTGCAATGGTTCCCACCTGCCTTTTACGGTAAGTTAAATTCCTTCCGCTTCAGATCTATCTCGTCATTGATATAGATGACGTAATCCAACAGGGCTTCACGGTAATTCTCACCGGCGTTCACGACTTTACGGAATGCGTTATCGAGATGTCGGCCTGTGAAATATCCACCTGGTACTTGCGGAATCCCTTGTACCCATTGCCACTGTTCATTCAAGCGGTTAAAGTGTTCGATCGGCCAAGGAAGCTGCTCGAGAGCTTCGATATTCGCTGTCGGGTAACGTGCTGCCTCACCCATCAACGCTTCCATCTCGCGTCCGAACTGGATCTGCACATCTCTTGATGTCCACCACTTCATGAACTCCCAAGATGCTTCTTTATCCTTTGCGTCTCTTAGCATCAATACTGCCGTTGTACCACTAGCAACATCATGCTTTACTGTGCCGTCTGGCTGTCTCGTTCCAGGTACAAGTGTGAAATCCCATAAGCCTTTAATCTCTGGCGCCATAACAGTCAGCATGTTATACGTCGTGTAATCGGCGATACCGATCGGCATCTCACCTGTCCGGAATCGGTTCGGGAAGTCAGCAGATAGCGGGAACTTATAGTTCGTATAGAACTGCGTCCATCTTCTGAATACTTCGATCGACGTTTCGCCATCTAATGCACTAGATTTGTGATCATCTGCGTAGAATACGCCGTCATTCTGATACAGTAGCATCGCGAATGTCGCATTCGGAATCATGTTGCCTACAGCGTTATCGAGTGGCAAGTAGAACTCCATATGATGCTTCTGTAAGACAGAGATCATATTGTAGACATCATCCCAGGTCTCTGGCACTTCAAGATCTAAGTCTTTCAATACGTCTTCACGATAGAACAGCATCGGGAATGATTGTTGTTCTGGGAGCGCATACACACCGTTGTTATAACGATATGGCGTTAGTCCACTATCGCGGAATCGGGTCGTGATCTCATCGAAATCTGAGAACTGCGATAGATCATATGCCGCGCCTCTCATCGCATAGTTGACCGGGATGTCTTCGCCCATCTGCATCGCAACATCCGGGCCTTCGCCGGCTAACGTCGCAGGCAGCAAGATGTTCGGTGGTACGAGCTTCAACTGAACGGAGATATCTGTCTCTGGAGTGAACAGGTCGTCGATTAGCGCTTTCATAACTTGCGCTTGGTCACGTCCTGTTGTGATCCAGACCGTAATCGAACGATCTTTCTCAGCTACGTTACCGATGCTATCGTAATCTTCCGTATAAGAAGCGAAGAATGCACCGATCTCATGCTTGATATTCTCGAACGTCGATGCTTCTGCTTTCGGAAGCTTCTCATCAGGTGAATGTACGACGAGATAGTCTAGCGTGAGCGGTTGTTCTTGGACTGTTAGGATCCAAGTACCGAGTCCACCGACGTTGACCTTATACGTGTTGAGTCGTCTAGAGATCGTTTCCGGTTCTTTCACGATGTCTCTTAATTGGATAACCATATTAAGCAGCGGAGCTACTTTATCACTCTGTTCACCCGTTACTTCTTCGAGATATTTCGCAACAGATTCGATGATATCAGCCTGTCTTGCGAATACTTCGGTCATCTCAGGAATCCGCGTTTCTAGCTGGTAGTCACGCATCGGATCTGGGTTATTCGAAGTGATCATCAAGATCTTACGGTAGATCGCATTCAATTCCAGGACGCTTGATTCGATCGTCTGCAACAAAGGAGCGATCTCGCCCAGTGTAACGGTCATGCGAATGCGGTGTTTGCCTTGCGTCAGATGGAACAGATACGGTTCTTCATCACCTAATACATCCATCTGCCAATCGGAATTATAATTAAATCGTATGCGCTTCGTTTCTTCAAATGGGTATTGACCATCGATAGTCAAGCTTCGTGTTGCATAAACCCCACGCAGCTGATCTTGCTTACGCTTCAATGCAATCTGATAGAGCCCTTCTTCAGGCACTTCGATCTCCCATTCGATCCACTGGCCTGGCAGTCTCCAGTTAAAGCCGCCGATCGCATTCATGCGAAGCTTAGAGACATGGTATGGCGTTACGGATGGACTGGAACGATCTGAGATCGGATATAGAGTTGGAGAAGACTTGCCGGTAGCTGCTTCCCCCTGTACGAGAATGAACTGTTCACTAACCGGTGATAGACCACGTGCTGCGTAATCTTCCTTCACCTGGTCATACGTCTTAACTGGTTCTTCTTGATACAGTTCGATATAGTCGATCGCCATCGGTTCTCGCAGTGCGGTTAAAGAAATCTCTTGCTCGCCTTGTTCGAAATAGAACAGATACGGTTCCTCAACATAACGATCGCTGTCTGAGATAGAAGCCATCAACCAACGCGGGTTCTCGACCTGTCTCGGACGGAGGTCATTGCCGCGGTCATCGCGTCTGATCTCTTTCTCCCGATTATCCCACACACGGTCGAAAAGTAATAGATCCGCTCCCTTGAAAGGAATCTCACCATTAATCTTGAATTCCCTCTCAATAGCGGCACTTTTACCTTCCATCGGATAGTAATGAATTCGAACTTGATACAGACCAGACTGTGTTACGGGTACAGTCCAACTGATCGAGCCTTCCTCCGGTGTGAGCACTGCTGCCCCGTCAAGTCCCATATAGCCATCGACTACATCGAATTCTCCATCGACAGTATCGCGATATGCTTCACCTTCGATGCGAATCGTCTGGTTCGGGCGATTAACGGCCGAATGTTGCTCTAGATACTTATCATAGGTGTTCTCGTCGGTTTCAAGTACGACAGGCTCAAAATCTGCCGCCTGAACGATGATAGGGTCTCTGGAAGAATCTGAAGGGTAGATACTCCAAACTAGAACGACAAGCACGATGACGAGTAACCCAATCAGGTATTTCCTTAAACGTACTTTCACAATTCCACCCCTCCCTGAAGCTTTTACTTATAACAGTCCCCTAGAGAAAACAATTCTCTATGGGGACTGTCCAAGTTAATCACTCAGTCTGTTAGTTTTGCCATACCTCATCGATCGCAGCCTGGAACTGCGCTTTGTACGTTTCGACAACTGTCGATACGGCGATACCGTTACGCAGGTCTCCGAGGAATTCCCAGAATGGAATGTTCGGATATGCGCTTCTGTCGATGACGCGCATATTTTCACCTGCTAGACGAGCATTTGCGATGTCGTCCTCGTTCGTGAAGTTACTTTCCAAGGACTGTTGGTCTGGATAGTCATAGATCGAATCGATATCATGGATCTTCTCGTAGATGTACATCAGTTCACGAGGATTCTCGACTACCTTCGGAATCGTCAAGAACTGTACATCACCCTCAACAGCATGGTATTGGCTAGCGCTCGGACCCATCGGGAACGGTACGAAACCGATATCATAGTCTGCGAGGTCAGTCTTCAGGCCGCTTGCCTCATAGCTAGCACCTGGATACATCAGCGTGTTGCCTTGTACGAAGAACGCACGAGGCTCTGTCCAGTCTCCACCTTCTGTTGGTCTAACTGCGCCCTCTGTAGCCAGACGGGAGATGAAGGTGAACGCTTCGATCGCCTTAGGATCATCAAGGTTGTGCTTGTTGGCAGCTACCATGTCCGTTTCGTTAGAGGCCATAGCTTGATCGATCATGTCGCCCTTCGCTAGTCCCCAAGTGTCTAGCTGACCGTCGTTATCTCTGTCGAGATTAGCCGACTTCGCCACTTCGATGAACGTATCCCAGTTCCAGTTGCCTTCGTCCACATACTCTTGCAGTGGTTTGATCCCTAGCTCATTCATCAGCGTACGGTTATAGTATACGCCTGTGATCAAGTTAGGCTGATCATTGAAGCCATAGCCACGGCCGTTGAACTGAGAGTATTGCGTCGTCACGAGTGTGTTGAACACGTTCTCATTCTTCGCCCACTCATCAACTGGCCAGAACATGTCTTGCTTCGTCAGTGTCGGGATCATGTAGCGCTTACCCATTCTGACGAAGTCACCAAGTGGTTCGCCCGCCATCAGGGATGCTACTACTTTCTCCTGATACTCACCGAAGTCAAGTGCCACGTATTCGACCTTGAAGTTGTGCTTCTCCATCAGCGCTTCCAGGTTCGCTTTCTTCTGGATGTTATCCGGGTTGTCTTCACCGATCGTCATATCCCACCAGGATACGAATCTGATCGTCCGACCACCTAGGTCAAAATCCATCTCTGGAGAAGCATTCGGGTTTCCGACTTCTTCGACAACGTTTCCGTTGTTCTGTCCGTCGTTAGATCCAGCGTTGCCGCCGTTGCCGTTCGCCGCGTTGTTGCCATTCTTACCGCCGCCACAAGCAACGAGTGCAACAGCGAGCAAGATCGTGACGAACATCATGACTGCTCTTTTCATGCGCATACCTTTGTCCCCCTAGTAATGATGTTTTAGATTTCATCAGTGAGTATAGCGCTTACATGGACGACCAAACAACCTGATATACTTTATGAAATTACCTGTCTAATTATAGGTGGGACAATTATCCATAAGGTATTTAAGGTAAAAAGTAAACGAATGTTAGATGTCCAAAGATTTGCATGGTATAATAACTCGATTGCTGCAGAAAATATTGTCAGGATTCTGTCATATTTCGTCGATTCCTTGACTTATATTTAGAAAAAATGCACATCCTCTAGACATGAGACTGTAGAGAATGTGCATCAACTCGCGTTGAAGGTTAGAAACATTCGTTCATTCGATCGATCCTATTCAATACCTTACACATTATTAGTTCTGATATACCTCATCGATCGCGGCCTGGATCTGCGACTTGTACTTCTCAACTACGGTAGACACGGAGACACCATCTCGAAGCTCTTCAAGGAAAGCATCATACGGTATATTCGGGAACGACTGTCTGTCGATGACTCTCATGTGATCTCCTACTAGTCGAGCATTTTTGATATCGAGCTCATCTGTCAAGCTTTTCTCGAGGTCGGCCTGGCCTCTGTAATCATAGATCGACTCGATGTCATGGATCTTCTCGAAGATGTAGAGTAGCTCCCGTGGCATCTCAACAGATTTGGGGATCGTTAAGAATTGCACATCATTCTCTACTGCATGGTACTGCGAAGCGCTCGGTCCCATCGGGAATGGTACAAAACCTATGTCATAATCCGCCATGTCATTCATCAGTGCGTTGGCTTCATATATGGCACCTGGATACATCAAGGTGTTCCCTTGCACGAAGAAGGCTCTCGGCTCCTGCCAGTCCCCGCCTTCAGTCGGTCTTACGACTTGTTCTGTCGCTAGGCGAGAGATGAAGTTGAAGGCCTCGATCGCTTTGGGATCATCTAGATTGTGCTTATCCCCTGCCACCAGATCGGTCTCATTGGCCGCGAGCGCCATATCGAGCAGATCTCCCTTAGCTAGACCCCATATATCGATCTTGCCATCGTTATCACTATCACGATCGACATCTTTGGCGACTTGGATGAACGCGTCCCAGCTCCAGTTGTTCTCATCCACATATTCTTGCAGCGGCTTTATTCCCAGCTCATTCATCAGCGTGCGGTTATAGAACACTCCGGTGATGAGATTAGGCTGATCGTTGAAGCCATACCCTCTTCCCTCGAATTGTGAATATTCATTCGTTACCGCTTGCACGAAAACGTTTTCATTCTTGGTCCATTCATCAACCGCCCAGAACATATCTCTCTTGACGAGTGACGGAATCATATATTTCTTACCCATTCTGACGAAGTCGCCAAGCGGTTCACCAGCCATCAGGGATGCGACCACCTTCTCCTGATATTCCCCGAAGTCGATGTTGATGTTCTCGACCTTGAAGTTGTGCTTCTCCATCAGGGCCTCAAGATTCGCTTTCTTCTGAATATTATCAGGGTTGTCTTCGCCGATCGTCATATCCCACCAAGACACAAATCGAAGTGTGCGACCACCTAGGTCAAACTCCATCTCTGCAGATGCATTGGAATTAACGACAGGTTCCAGCTCCCCGTCTTGATTACCTGAATCACCATTCTGCGCTTGTTCCACATTCCCATTAACGCCATTACCATCAACGTTTCCTTCGCCATCGCCATTGCCACTACACGCCGCCAGCACCACCAACAACAGCATACTCATCATGACTACCCATACCTTTTTCATTACTACGAGCCCCCTTAAATGGAATATTTCAACAACCATTATATGGCTCATTTTACAGCTGCGCAACAGTAGGGATTTTACATATTCACCGTCGGAATTATATGATAGACTATAGTCAAGAAGGTAGATAAGACGAAAGAGTAAACAGATGTTAGATGTCTAAAGAATTGCACATTGAGAAAGCGTAATAACGCTTTCATAATAGAGATAGATGATGGTCATCATGCATATCCAACAACTACGATTAACGAAAGTGAGGTTCTTCCACATGATTAAGGTGTTACTTGTCGATCAGGACCACCAGTCGAAAGAACATCTGATGAACATGATTGATTGGGGTAAACTCGGCTATCTTATCCAATCTCCGGAGCAACACACCTTCGAAGATGTCTTGTTGGCGATCGATAAGCAACAATATTCCTTGATTATGATCAATCTGAAACCGTTTTCGACGTTCAGTATGCAGCTATGCGAGCAGATTCGCAGATTTAGTCGAATTCCGATCATCTTGATCGGTGGGAGCAAGGACTTTCATGTCGTACGCAAAGCCATCGCCTTGCACGTTAACGATTACCTCCCGGAGCCATTTGACCCACTGGACTTAGAGGCTAGTCTCATCCATCTCCGTGAAGAGATGTTCTCTCAAGCTGCACCGAAGGTACAGAAAGGCCACTCTTCATCCACGATCATCGAGATGGTGAAACGATACGTACAAGACCAGCTTCACCAGAATATCACCTTGAAGAAGATCTCCCACTTGCTGCACTTTAATTGTGCCTATCTCGGACAGAAATTTAAACATCATGAGAACATGACGTTCAATGAATATTTGCTTCAACAGCGCATGGAGAAGGCGAAGAAGCTACTCATCGAAACGGATATGCGAATATATGAGATCGCGAATAAAGTCGGATACTCAGAGGTCGACTGGTTCTATAAGAAGTTTAAAGAATATACCGGCAAGAGTGCCAATGAATATCGCAAAAAGACATCCTATTCTGCTTAGAATAGGATGTCTGTCTCTTCCCTGAACGGTCAATCATCTACTATCTCTGACACTCAGGCTTTACTATAGTGAAGATAATCATAATCAACATAACCGCCAGCTTCCTTCGTGGCGTAGTTGAACAACCCGATCCGGCAACCCATAAAGTGCTGCAAGGTATACCTTAGCTTATGTTGTTGCCCAACCTTCTGCCATGTCTCCCCGTCCTCTGAATAATAGAAATCAACGGTATCCGTATTATCTCGGAAATCGAACTCCATCTTCAACCAGATCCGATCACCCGCATATGCAATAGTCTCTACGACCTGTTCGTCGCCTTCTTCGCCACGAATACACATCGTCACGGCTCGCTCTCCACGGTCAGATACATGAATGCCGACCGTACCATAGAAATGCTGCATCGCGACTAGTCCAGCTCGATCTCCTGCCTTCATATTCGCGATATCCATCACCGTGACTGCACTGCAGGTCGGTCCTTCTGTACGCTGTGTCAGTGTATTGCGCGCGAGCTCTACATTACGTGCGATCGTACCTGTCGTTAGTCGTAGATGAGAAGGATTGGCTGTAACGGACCAATGCCGGTTATCCGGATTATGATTCCATTGCCATTGGAGAGCCAACCGATCTTCTTCGTAGTCGAACTCATCACTAATCACGAGAGGCTGAGCAGTGAACTCCGGCAGATCGACTTCGAACGTCTCTGGCACCTTACCATCGATACCGAATACTGGCCAATCATCCTCCCAGGATACAGGTACAACACATGGAATCCGTCCGACCGCGCCGTGGTCTTGGAACAACACCGCATACCACTCACCTGTTGGTGTATCGACGATACCGCCCTGTGCCACACCGTTATTGAAGTAACCCATATCGTCATCGAGTACAACTCTTGACTCATAAGGACCCATGAGCTCTTGTGAACGGTAGCAGACGACTCGGCGTCGACCACCATGCCCTATTCTTGGCCATTCGATGAAGAATAGATAGTAGTAGCCATTCAGTTTGTACGAATGACAACCCTCGCATCTGAGACCGATACCTTCTCTCGGTGTCTCCAGAAGCAGCTGATTAAGACCATCTGGCTTGATCCCAGTAGCATCAGCTGTCAGCTCAGTGATCCGAATATCACCATTACCATGGAACAGATAGACGCGTCCGTCATCGTCGAAGAACATACTCGGATCATGACGAAGTCCATCTATTGCGTGGCGCTTCCATGGCCCTTTCTCGATGTCTTGTGTCGTGTAGATGTAGAATCGACGAGCATCATTACTCGAGAAGCACACATAGTATGTATCATGATGATACCTTAAGCTAGCAGCCCAAGAACCTTTACCATATATTCCTTTACCGTCCACCAAGTTATGAGCATCGTTGTCCTCGAGCTTGTCGAACACATAGCCGATCAGCTCCCAATCACGCAGATTCTCAGACTTCATGATGGGACAACCAGGCATCGAGTGCATGCTTGTACTAACCATATAGAACGTCTTACCTACACGTATGACGCTAACATCCGGAACATCAGACCAGATGACCGGATTTTTCACGATTGTCTTGACCAAGTGAATCCCTCCATATGTGTGTTCTTAGAGAAAGCCCTCTCCATCTTCCAGCGAGTGAAAGATGGGAGGGCATGTATTCCTCATCCTAAGGATCGATTACTTGTTCAATCTCCAGTAATCCATGTCGAACAAGTTCATCTCCGGTGTGCCGGCGAAGATGAGATATAGATCATGTACACCTTGGACCGATGTGATGTTCGTCGTTAATTCCGTCCAGCCCGCTTCCATGTCTGCGATCCGAACAGGTAGTGTACCGATCAACTCACCATCCACACTATCCAGTCTAATCTCGATGAAGCTGTCTGCTGCTGCACCGGATACTGCCGCCGTGAACGAAGCTGCGCCTTCACCGAAGTTCACCTTAGAGAGTGCGATCCAGTCTCCGCTATGGATATCCGTTAGAGCCCTCTGGCTCGGATCGTTCGCATCGATCAGCTTGGACTTCACACCTGCGTTCCATGCGAAGGTTTCCGCTTCAACACGCACGAATGGGTCCAATTCTTTAAGCTGTGGTACACCTTCTAACGTACCGATGATATCGATGATCGAGCCATCCTCGTTATACAATACTTCATTCAGGTGGGTCGAACGATATCCTTTCTCGATACCCATCGCTTTACCTAACGTTTGTGCATGATATGTGATATACCATTTGTCCTTGAACTCGAATACCGCGTGGTGATTATTACCACCGACCCCGAAGTAACGGACCGGGTTCTTCAGGATCGTATCTTCATACTTCCACGGACCCATCGGGCTATCGCTTGTCATATAGGCGATCTCACCACCACCAGGGCTTCCCTCTGCTCGTGGTCCGCTGTAGAAGTTCGAGCAATACGTATAGTAGTAGACTCCGTTATACTTATGAATACCGTTATTCTCGAACATATATGGTGCATCGATCTCCACCGCTTCGCCGACGACGCTGATCATATCGTCACCAAGCTGCATCACACGAGAGGTCTTCGGATTCTCATGGTGACCCTCCGGATATCCGCCCCCGAAGTAGATGTATCCTGTACCGTCATCGTCCACTAACACAGCTGGGTCGAATAACCAGTGTACACCTTTCACGCCTGGAGTTTGGTGAGTGATCAGTGGCTTACCGATCGGATCTTCCCAAGGTCCGACAGGACTGTCTGCGACGAGCACGCCGATGTTACTCGCGTTATTCGCGAAGTACAGGAAGAACTTATCCTTGCCATCGATGACCTTATGCGCGATCGCCGGTGCCCAAGATTGCGTTGCCCACTTCGCAGCGCCTTGTGGTCCAGCCACTGGGATCTCTCCATGATCCGTCCAGTTGACCAGATCATCGGAAGAGATGACGCCGAGCTTGTTGATCGAACTGTACGAGTTATTTTTGATCTCGCCGCTTGCATCGTGTTCCAGCGTGTCATTCGTCATGTAGATATAGACACGTCCTTCATACACGAGTGCATATGGATCTGCCCCGAATTTGTGAGATACGAGCGGGTTGCCATTAGGCGGCAATTTACCGATCGCTGCTGCAGTCTCTGTACGGTTAACCTTGGCGCTTGCACCACTTACATCATACTGATTCGCTTGGTCGTTATGAATATCCATCGTACTTAGTAATACCTCCCCAGTATATGCTTGTTCAAGCTGATGCTTGACCTTGAGGCGGATCGTAGCCAGTTGGCGGCTGCCATCCTTATTATCATACGTGATCATCGCTTGACCAGCTGGCGTCATCTTCACGACTGCCCCGCTAGCACTCGACTGCACGTCAACCTCCACAGAACTTAGATTATCGGTCGCCGCGAATACGTCGACGATCTCCATCTCTTCAGGTACATCGATCGAGAATGCGATGCTCGTTACGTCTCCTTCAGGGAAGCGATTAAGCTCGATCGGAACATCATAGGTCATGCTCGGATCTCCGCTTAATACGATCTCGCTATTCGATAAACTTGCAACATATTCCGCAGGTGTCGTGACTCCCGTCAATTCTGGTTCGAATCGGAAGTAATCCACATCGACATAACCGCCAGTCTGCTTCGTTGCGTAGTTAAAGATCGCGAAGCGATACCCCATAAAGTGAGGTAGCGTATAGCGCATCGTCAGCTGTGTTCCATACTCTGTCCAAGTTGAGCCATCATAGCTGTAATAGAAGTTCGCTTTATCGACGGTGAAGTCCATATCGATCTTCAGGAAGACTTGGTCTTGCTTCAGCTGTTCCCTGGCCTTCTCTGTTCCTTTATCGACCATGATGAGGTAGTTCTCACCATTCTCTCTTGTCACGCCGATGAAGCCATACTCTTTCTGGAAAGCGGCAAGTCCTGCATAATCACCTTCCTGCATGCGACTCGTATCGAGGGATATCCAGCCAGAGCTGTATGGGCCCTGTGTTCGCTGTGTCAGCGTGTTTCTCGCTTTCTCGATATTCGCTGCAACATTCGCGGTTCGCAAGCGTAGATAGCCCTTACGCTCGGTTAGCGACCACTTCGAGTTATCAGGATTATGATTCCACTGCCAGGTCAGACCCAGCTCAGATCCGTTATATGCATACTCCGGATTGCCTGCATTCGAGATATTTTCCTTCACAGAGACATAGTCAACATAGAAATCCATCAAGTCCTGTTCTGGATCTGGTGACTCTACCCATGGGGTCTCTAGGAACAGGTTGATCGTGCTCGGATTATCAGGTAACGTGAACGTTCCCTGAATCATCGTCCATTCTCCTTTTTTGGCGACCCCCTTTACTAGATTCTGATACTTCGTTTCTCCCTTATCTATCTTCTCCGCAGTGAGGATGAATTCCTTCGTGTCAGGCCCATCCGTATATTTAATTCGGAACATCGCGATATATTCCCGTTCAGGCTGTAATCTCCAGCTGAAGCTTTGCTCGATGCCCGAAGCTGTCCCACTGCGATTCGTGATGTGCACGACCTGTGCACTGTCATCTGTCACTAATTCGATATCCGCTGCTTTCGCCTTCCAAGGAGATGTTCCTTCCTCGAAGTTGAAGTTCTTCGCCAGTTGGGCACCCGTATCCTCATCCGCTACAGGATCCGGCTCCCGCTCGATGATCCCATCTTGGAAGAAGTCATCGCTTCTCACCAGATTCGTTACATAATCACTCGTACCTGGCTTCTCGAACTGTAACGGAACCTTACCTTCCTCATCCCCATAGACAGGCCATCCATCTTCCCAGCGGACCGGCACCAGTACCGGTATACGGCCTACCGCATCATGGTCTTGGAAGAGCATCGCATACCAGTCACCGTCAGGGGTATCGACCAGACCACCCTGTGCGACACCGTTGTTCTTGTAGCCCATCGTATCATCTAACATGAGTCGCCCTTCATACGGACCGTCGATCTGATCCGCACGATACATGTACTGCTTACGCTTGTCCCCTTGCTCCCACCAGATCGTCGCGATGTAGTAACGTCCGTCGATCTTATAGGCATGAGCGCCTTCCATGCCCTCTTTCTCAGAGGCGATGATCGTCTTATTCAGTCCTGCTGGATTCAGCGCCTTCAGGTCCTCGCTTAACTCAGATATCTGGATATCCGTTCTGCCATGAATGATGTAAGCTTTACCGTTATCATCGAACAACAATGACGGATCGTGGAGATACTTATGATATTCGATACGATCCCAATGGCCTGACGGATCTCTCGTACTGAATAGATACGTCTTACCCGAATCTAGTGCTGAGAATAGCACATAGAATTTGCCATCATGATAGTTAAGACTGCTCGCCCAAGAGCCCTCACCGTATGCATCTTGGCCGTTACGAAGTGCGTATGTATCGTTCTCCTCTAACCGGTCATAGGGGTACCCGACGATCTCCCAGTTCACGAGATCTGTCGATCGCATGATCGGCGTACCCGGCATCATATGCATCGTCGTACTGGACATATAGTATTCGTCCCCTACACGGATGACGCTAGGATCCGGGACATCCGCCCAGATGATCGGATTGCTCGCAATCTCCGGATCCCTCGCTTCCCGTTGTTCAGACGGAGGAGCTTTCGTGAATTGGATGATGAGGATGACTGCGATAGCGATTACGACCACTGCCGCCAACGTGATGATCAGATTTCTGTTGCGCATAGACATTGTGTTTATGAACCTCCTTCAACTAGTTGGTCACGATATTCCTGAGGTGTCACGCCAGTCGCTTTCTTGAAGAAGCGCGTGAACGAATGTGCAGCCTCATATCCTACGGACGCGGCCACTTCTCTCACCTTCAGCTCTCGATCCTCAAGTAATTCCTTCGCTTTCCTGATGCGGCAATGCTCGATATACTCGGATAGATTCACCCCCCTCTCCTGCTTGAATAATCTTGATAGATAAGATGGGTTAAAATAATGTAGCTCCGCCAGACGTACAAGTGACAGATCCTCGCCAAGATGGTCGACGATATACTCGCAGATCCGGTCGATGATCTTCGTGGCCCGATCCCTCTCGTTGATCTGGTTCTGAGCGAAGATGCGTTCCGCTATCTGACGCAAGTAGTGAAATCCATCTCGCAGTGTCGCATGATCATCGAATCGCATCAGCTTGGAGATATCGCCGATCTTCGCATGTAAACCCCAGCGGTTGATATGGCCTAACAAGGAGAGGGCGATGGCATAATACGTCTCAACCACCAGCTGAACATTCGCCGAACAGTGGGTCATCGCCGAGCACTTCAGTTCATCAAACCCTGCGAAGAACTCCTCCGCTTTACCCGCGTCAAGATGAGAGGTAAGGATCTCGATTTTTTGCTTCACTCGCAGTTCATCCTTATTCGCCAGGTCCTCCCAACCTTCTTGGCGATCTTTGATGATCGCGGGGAGTCCATTGTTAAGCCTTAGATGCTGCAAGAGACGCAATCTCTCATACTGTTGGGAGATCTCTAGCCAGCTGCACGGAGAGTGGTTAACGGTGAATGTCAGGGCTAGGTCTAATGACTCTTGAGCCGCTTGTTGGACGAGCTCCAAAGTACCCTCTAGGTAAGACATCAGATGCTCATTCATCTTCTGCTCTGCCGTGCCTGAGGCCGGTTGGATAAACCATAGCAGGTCACCGAACTTATCTTCGATCCCGATGCTCTGAGTGCGTTCCGCCAGATACGACTGCCAGATGTACCGCATATAGCCAAGCAATTCGCGACGATCCTTGTAATCCAGGTCTTCTGCTTCATCGATATGGCCTAACACGAGAACGACAGGCTTATCCGCCTCAAGTCCAATATTCAGCTTGCGAAAGTCACGACTGATGACGTCCAGATCGATCTGCGAAGACTGCCCAATCAGGTGTCGAAAGTAGTCACTCTGCATCAAGACTTCTAACTCACCGCTCTGCTCCTGAGACTCGGCGATCATCTGATCGATCTTCTCCCCTTGCCTGATCTCCTGAACGACCTCCTGCACCGTATCGATGACACGCGAATAGCCTTCTGTCTTCAACAGGTAGCGAATATTCGGAAGCTTCATCGCTTGATAGGCATAGTCGAATTCACTATGGCCGGTCAGGAAGATGATCCGACATCTAGGCCATAGCTCGCGGATCTCATCCGATAGCTCTAATCCACTCATACCGGGCATCCGGATATCGGTCAGTACGATATCGATCCGCGTACGTGACAACCAGCTCAATGCTTCTTTCGCTGAATACGCTCGGCAGACATCTAGATCATCCGGCATGAGTCGATGGAACACTTCGTACAAACTGTCTGTTATGATTTCTTCATCATCTACGATCAACAGTCTATACATCGCCGATCTCTCCTTCAGCTAAATTGATTTGTATGACGACGCTCAGCCCGCCTAGTTCGCTTCTCGACAGGAATAAGCCACTGCCTATGCCGTAAGCGAGGATTAACCGCCGATGGATATTGATCATCCCGGTCATCTCATATTCATCTGAATTCGCATTGAGACGCCGTTTCAACTCCTCGAGCTGAGCTTCGGTCAGATGTCCACTATTCTCGATGACGATCCGAACATGATCCCCACTGTGATGAAACGTGACGCGAAGATAACCTTCATCCATCCGCTCCAAGCTATGCTCATAGGCGTTTTCGATGATCGGTTGGATGATCAGCTTCGGTACTTTCACCTTCTCGAGCGCCATCGGCAGATCATCGAACTGTACCTTGATACGGCGAGAGAACCGGAGCTTCTGTATCTCCGTATACATCCGAGAGTGCTTCGTCTCTTCCTTCAGCTGTACGAAATCTTCTCCGTTACGTGTGATGAAGCGGAAATATTCACCGATCATCAGCGTGAATTCCTCGATCCGCTCGAGATCACCGACCTTCGCCATCGAATGAAGGATGAAGAAGCTGTTGTATAGGAAATGCGGGTTAATCTGTGATTGGAGCTGCTTCAGCTCTGCTTTCTGCATCATCATCCGATGCTTGTAATCCTGTTCGATCAGCTCTTGTAGTCGGTCGATCATATGATTAAACCGATCGTACAGATAGCCGAACTCATCCCGTTGATTATGGTCTATCCGAATATCTAACACGCCTCCCTCCATCTTGCGGAAACTCTTGACTAGTAATAGAAGCGGTCTATGGATCTTCATATAGCTAATATAGGAATAGATGATGATCGCCAGCAGGGACACGATAGCGTATATCCAAGCCCATCGCGTGAACCAGTTGAGCGGACGTTTGACCTCTTCCTCTGGGATGTAGGTCACGATCGACACACCTAGTGATGTAGAGTACGATTGATTCAACTGAAACACACGTCCGTTCATATCGATCAGCATCGGGCTAGTGAGCGTATCGCCTTTAAGCCGATAATCACGCAGGATCTGTTCTCCTTCTGTTCCACTCGTCAATGCATACCCTGCTGATTCCCATAGAAGGAATGAACCACTGCCCTCATACACATTCACACGTTTCAGTGAATCTCGCAGCGCTGCCCTATCCAACTCGATCTGTACGATATATAACGGCTGTTCGCCTTTGGTGCCACTATGCTTGGCAGCTACTAGATGAAGAGTATTATCCATCATCACGAATCGATCATGATCCGTCTGATCCCTCAAGTTGAAGTATTCGAACCTCTGGCTGTTATAACGATCGATCCCCGATAACGCTGATACCGTCTTACCGACCGTCCGCATATGGATATAGACATCCTCGATATAGATGCTACTGCTCTTGACCGAGGTAAGGCGATGCAGGATATAGTTCAGACCGTCTTTCTTCTCGATATCGTTCATCAGAGCCCAAGTAACAGCAGCGCGATGAACCTCACTATCTTCTAATATGTCGAATAACTGAAGCTCGATCCAGTCGACCTCACGCTGCATGTCTTCCAGATAGGATCTCAAGTGGGTCTCTGCAGCGCGGGACACCTCTTCACTGGCATTGTTATAGCTCCAGCTATATAGATACATGCTCAGTACGATGATCGGTATGATGACGAACAGATACGTGGTGATCATCCTGATGAGTATGGAGTTACGCAGATACACGGTTGGAAACTTGAACAAGGATCATTCCTCCATTAACCTTAACCATCCATCCGATCAACGCTGGGTCATATCACTTGGCATGTTCGACGATTGAGTAGGATATTGATACTGACCTTCCACCTCATACCATGCATTCACTTCACGTGTGATGCGATCGCCACCAAGTGTTCGCCACTCATCAACGAAGCGATCGAATTGCTCGATCGAATCGCCGAGTATGATGTTGATATAGACTTCATTTTGCAGATCATGCAGGAATTTCGCACGATCGACCATCGTTTCAGTAGGCACCCCCGTGAATCGATCGTATAACAGCTGGCCTTTTTTCTCATACTTGTCGATGATCGAATAGGATCCACCTGGGCCATAGATGCGTTCCCAACCCCAGCCGCCAGCATATCCATCTTCGCGATAAGCCTGGATATATTTGCGGATCGCGTTAGCCTCACCTGATAATACGTCCTCGTCCCTCGTTTGCTCATATACGACGAGCTGACGGTAGGCATCTAGATTTTTCTTCGCTGGCTGTGGTTTCACAGGAGACAGCTGCCAGATCGCCCCATTATCATTATAGTATCTCTCGAATTCCGCCGACTCACCCCAGTTTTTCTCTAGGAAGAGATTAAACATCTTGATGATCGCCTCGGGATGTTCATACCCTGTTCGAACAGCAAAAAATGCAGCCGTGCTGAATTTGAGTGGAACTTGGGGCAAATGATCGGAGGCGGAAACGAGCGGAAAGGCTTTCCACTCTGCCCGATGATCCGAACCTCGACTTCCTCCGACATGAAAGGAGCCCCACTGTTCACCGAACATGATCCCCAGCTTGCCCGCACTTAGATCATCTCTGACTTGCTCACCGTTCTTGATCGCGAATTCGCGATCAAGCTGCCCTTGCTTATACATCTCCTGCAGCTGAGCAAGCGCTGCCTTCACTTCTGGCTGGATTCCGCCGTATACGAGCTTGCCAGCGTCATTCTCAATCCAGAGCTCAGGATATGCATCATATCCTGCCATGAATCCCGTAATACCGGCAACTTGATCCCATAAATAATTGGTGACAGCCAGACCGTAAGTGTCGTCCTTACCGTTGCGATCTGGGTCACCATCTGTAAACGCTTTCGAAATCGCGAGAAGATCATTCATCGTCTGAGGAGGCTCGAGACCGAGATGATCTAGCCAATCTGTCCGTATCCAGATCACCGTCGCCTTATCGATCAATGAATCGTTCTGTGGTATCGCCATCAGCTTGCCATCGACTGTCGCGGCTTCGAACGGCCCCATACCTTCTTGCGTTAAGATCTTCTTCGTCAGTTTCGAAGCATATCGATTATAGACTTCGGTAAGGTCCTGTATTCGACCCGCATTCGACAGCAATCTTAACTGGCTAGCATCAACCTTAACCACATCGGGGATGTTACCCGAAGATAGGGCGATACCTAGCTTCTGATGGTATAACTCACCCTTCTCTACCCAGTCGTATAGAACTTTGATCCCCAGCGTATCTTCGTACAATCGAAGCCACCGGTTATCGGTCAACGTCTCTTCCGGCAAGAATGATTCAATCTCTTCAACGAATATATTGTTCTCCCCTGCGAAAGTAAGCACAATCGCTGGATCGTACCGGCTTAAGCCGAGTTCTTTATATTCGGATTCTAATCTACCTATCTTGGGCGGCTGGACATCCTCAGGGCCGCTGCGTTCACATGCAAGGATGAGCAAGCATGCGGAAACAGACAGCAGAAGCAGGACCACTCGTTTCATTGGTCTGTGCATCAGTTGTAACCCCTTTTCACTATTTTGACGTCAAAAATAGCTATTAGTACTATTATCCTGTGCGCTGATCGTGACAGCAATGTTCATCTCTTGTTGTTCTTTCCCATTCTTTACAACATACGATCCACTAATCGACATCATCCGGGTCTTAACGACCTAGTAGAGATTATATCACCTTATATGTGGAATATAATATCCATATCTATGGATAACATCTATTATACCAGAAGTCTCCCTCGCATAGCTATATGAATCACGGAAACGCCGTTCAAGCGATGTTACCGTTCTGTTGATCCCCTAATCTAGCGATATTCCCGTTCTGTTGATCCTCTGAACTAACGACCTCTTGCCGATCCCTCTGTTCGACAACGAACCGCTTCATCTGCTCCTCTAAGCTAGCTGATATCACACTAAGATGATCTGCTAGACCGACGAGTCGTTGGCTAACCACACTTTGCTCGACACATAGTGAGGCGACTTGCTCCGTAGATGCGGACGCTTCCTGTGAGACAGCCGATACTGCTTCGATCGCAGACGCCATCGCGAGCTGCGCTTCTCTGAGCTGACTGATCGATAAGTGCACCTGCTCACTGCAATCGACCACTTGGTCCGTATGTCCATGCACTTCCTCGATCACTTGACTGACAGCACGAACCTCCTCGACCATCTCTTCGAAGATCGGTAACGCATCATGAACGGCTGTGATCGTTCCACCGATCTCTGTCTGGATCTGCGTCATGTGCCGACCCACATCGATGATCGACCGACTGGATTGTTCAGCGAGCGTGCGGATCTCATCGGCGATTACCTTAAACCCTGTACCCGTGGTTCCTGCACGCACCGCTTCGATCGATGCATTCAGCGACAGGATCGTGATCTGCTTCGTCATCGCGGTCATCAGCTCCAATATCGTATGGATAGAGGTAGCGCCTGACTGTAATCCCGTCATTCGTTCACTCACCGTGCGGATACGTCGTTCCGTCTCGCTAGTCTTGTGATGCAAGGCTTCAGCGGATTGTGTCCCTTGACGGCTAGCTGCACCTGCTAGGCTTGAGAGCCTCGTCATCTGTTCTTGCAGCTCCAGTACTTCCTCTACTCGATGACCCATCTTCTCCACTTGTCTGAGTCCTTGTTCGGAGCTCTCGGCTAATCCTTGCGCACCATCCGCGATATGTCCAGCTGCCGTGCTGATCTCCTGGGACGACTTAGCTGTCTCAGCTGCGGATACCGTGATATCTCGATTCGAAGCAGTGAGCGCTTCGACTGTCCGCTGCGTGCTATTCAGCAATCTACTGATCTGCTCCGCCATCGCATTGTAAGCACTTGCTACTCTACCGATCTCATCACGCTGCTTCCGATTCATCCTACCTGTAAAATCCCCCTCCGCTGCACGTGACATGAGTAGCTCTAGCTCGCTGAGCGGACGACCTAGCGTCACGACGAGCAGCATGCCGATGATGAAGGCGACGATGATCCCACCCGCCACGATCGCTAGGGATAGATTGCGAATATCGATAGCCGCTTTCGTCAGCATTTTAAGCGGAGCAGTACCGATGACCGTCCATCCGCTCTCGGGAGACTGATAATACGCGTATAAGATTCCCTCGTCGTCGAGCCGGGTCGTACCCGCTACAGGCTCATCCGGTATGGATAGACGATCCCCTATGACGATATCCTCATGGTGTGCGATCAAGCGGCCTTGCTTGTCTAGTATGGCTGCCGCTCCACCGTCGCTCGTCCTGATGCTGGCGACAAGATCGTCTAAGACCTCCGCTTTCATCTGTACGAGCAAGATGAAATCATGTGATCCGATATTATATTCACCGAGCAGCATGCCGTAAGCGAACAGCGGCATCGGTGCGCGCTGCAGATACCCGCTCTCTGTAGGTGGAAGCCAGTGCGGCCTGCCATTAAGGCTGCGCACCTCATCGATCCAAGCCTCACTGAGATCGATCTCGATATCCTCCCGTATCGTACTGATGACACCGATATCGTCTTCGAGAGGGATGAGCGTAATATCACGGATGTTCTCATCGCTTAACGCTAGCTGACCCAGCATGAGCCGGATCTCGTTCTTACGTCGCTCCAGTTCATCAGGCAGAAGCTCGGGGATGACGATCTGGAACAAATTTTCGATAAAGCCACTGTTGGAGGTCAGCTGATTACTTAGGTCCGCGTAGAACTGCTGTCTCATATCGAGTCGTGACCCTGACTGGATGATCGTCTGCTCGATCCCATCCTCTGCTTGCCCGATCAGTGACTGCGACGCCAATCGATAAGACAGCATGCCTACTGCCATGATCATAACAGCGACCACACAGACGAAGACGATCAACACCCTCGTACCTAGGGATCGATGTGGAGGTTGTACCAGCATACCCCAGACACTCTGTTTCTTCTTACTATCCTTCATACCCGCTCATCCTTTCTTCTTCTCACCGTTCTGATGTCTCACACGATGTCCCACACGATATCCGTTCTTCATGTGTACCGATCTGATGTCTCACACGATGTCCGTTCTTCATGTGTACCGATCTGATGTCTCACACGATATCCATTCATCGTGCGTGTATGACTCGAAACATGACACGTTTCATCTCATCGAATAACGAAGTAAGAGTCGACCCTACCTGGCTGATGTGAGGTTGAGTGACTCTTCCACCGCGATCCCATAGCATCCAGAACTCTCGGCAATAAAGCGCTTACATGCCGGGTGATCACAAGGATACTCGGGGCTCTCTATATGATTATCCATTGTACCAGATTAGAAAATGTCGAAATATTGTGTTTCATGTCGGTTTTATTGTTTTTTTTGTGATATTTCATCCCAGCATCGACATGAGCTAACGCCATAGTGTACAAAGGCCGTTTCTCTAGCCGTTGTTCCTACATAGGATACACCAACGTCTACATCATGTCTGAACTGTATCACCACTCGATGAGACGTTCACTCGACAGCTGCTTACGTCGCTCACGATAAGGTGGGGGAGAGTATTGCAGTGTCAGATATGCAGATCACAGTCTAAACGGAAGGAGGGGGCGGATGACCAGCAGAACATTCATGCTGTTCTCCCACATATGCAACGCGGAACATATGACCGGAGCAGAGAAATACCTACTGTTCATGCTGCAGCAACTCCCACATCATCATCGGCTAGTCCTCGTGGTTCCGAATGACGGAATGCTTGCACGAGAGGCTCGCATGCTCGGTCATTGTGATGTGCAGATTCATCCGTTCCCGTTGCTGTGGCAGATGTGGGATCCCGGCCCGAATCTAGCAGAAGAAGAGCAGCGGATGCTGCTATCACCGGACATGCGCATGATGTTGAATATGCTTCATATGCATCGGCCGGATGCGGTGTTCGTTAACACTTGTGTGAATACGTTGCCCGCGATGGCTGCCACACGCCTCGGAATCCCCGTCCTATGGATGATCACAGAAGTGATGCGCGAAGGCATGTTCACACTACAGTCGGTGTCGATCATCCATCGTTATGCAACCTGGATCGGTGGGATATCTGACTCGACGCTGAGCATCTTCCGCCGTGCCGGTCTCGAGTCGAAGACGCTGATGTTAAACCCATCGTGGCGACCCGACAGTCTACATCCAGGTACTTGGGAGATAAATCGAGAGCAGATGCGTGATGCCAGTGGGGTAGGCAAGGAACACACGCTCGTAGGCTATATCGTGTCCGATATCGCACCGCATAAGGGGTTCGATCACTTCGTCGAGATGGCGCTACGACTATGTGGGGGTCATCCTGATGTCCACTTCATGATCGTCGGCAGGGCAACGGATCAGGCCTACTATGACAGCACGATGAACTATCTGCATCAGTTCGGGTATGCTTCCAGGTTCAAGCTCCTTCCCTATCATAGCTCGATCGAAGCTGTGTACCCTGCGATGGATCTTATCATCGTACCAAGCCTCGTGAACGAAGGGTTCGGTCTAACCGCCATGGAAGGGATGATCTTCGGGAAGCCCGTGGTCGCATATCGATCCGGGGGACTGGAGGAGATCTTGACGCGAACAGAGATGGGGTCGTTGCTCGTCACACAAGGGGATATCGCGCAGCTGACAGCCGTTGTATCCGGGCTGTTGCGAGATCGCAACAGACGACTCGCGCTAGGCAGATCTGCTCAGTCGGCGGTCACCAGGGTATTCGGAATCGACGCGTATCGATCGAGCTTGCAGCATATGCTGCAGATCATCGAAGCAGCTGCTGACGAAGTGGAGAAGTATCGAGCGGCAAGTCGCGCGCATATACAAGAAGGCTCCTTGTTAACAGGAGCAGAGACGCCAGCGGTATTCCTCATCCAGAATGGCCACAAACGGGCATTCGCGAGTGAGACCGCCTTCCTCACGCACGGCTTCGGCTGGCAACAGATCATAACGGTCGATGATGCGTTACTCCAATGGCTGCCGAACGGCCCGCCGATCATAGGATGACTCTGCAGGCTGAAGTTACGAGATCTGATGAAAGGGGTGATGGTGAAGGTATGAAAGTGATGACCATCGTCGGAACAAGACCAGAGATTATCCGTCTTAGTCTGATCATCGATCGCCTAGACCGTTATGCTGACCGCCATATCCTCGTACACACAGGTCAGAATTATACCGATTCCCTCTCAGGAGTGTTCTTCCGAGAGATGGGTATCCGGCCACCCGATCACATCCTGAGTAACCGTCAGCGATCACTCGGTGGACAGCTGGCTGTCATCTTCGAGAAGCTGGAACCGTTACTGCAGCGCGAACAGCCTGACCGCGTGCTCGTGCTTGGGGATACGAATAGCGCACTATCCGCCATCCTAGCTGAACGCATGGGGATACCAGTCGTTCATATGGAGGCAGGTAACCGATGCTTCGACGGGCAAGTGCCGGAGGAGAAGAATCGCCGCGTCATCGATGCCGTGTCCAGTATCAATATGCCATATACCCCGCAGAGCAAGGCGAATCTGCTACGTGAAGGCGTTCCGGTCGATCGCATCGTCCTGACTGGTAACCCGATCTATGAAGTCCTGCAAACGTATGAATCGCAGATCGATCAGAGCCACATCCTGGATCGACTGAAGCTACGCCGCGGGGAGTACATGCTCGCGACGATCCATCGAGCAGAGAATGTCGATCGACCTGACACTCTCGCAAGTATCTTCCAAGGTCTGAACATGGTCGCAGACACCTACGGCATGCGAATGATCACCAGCGTGCACCCACGTACCCGCTCGCGTCTCCAGCAGTCTGGGGATACCGAGCTACATCCCCTTATCGAGCTATATGAACCATTTGGTTTTTTTGATTTTGTCAGTTTAGAGAAGCATGCGGCCTGCGTGTTAACCGATAGCGGTACCGTGCAAGAGGAATGCTGCCTCTTCCATGTTCCGACGGTGACCGTGCGGACGACGACCGAACGGCCTGAGACAGTAGACTGCGGCAGCAACATCGTCGCAGGGGTTCGTGCAGATGGCATCACGCGAGCCGTTAGCGTACAGATGGCGTCAGGCCGTAGCTGGATTTGTCCAGAAGGATATATGGAGCGATCGGTGTCTGACAAGGTCGTGAAGTATATGAGCGGATCCGTACCTAGTCGTTAACGTGATGCGAGGACCATGCAAGGGTTGAACAACCTCTATATGATGCGTATGGGAGAGGTGACTAGTGAATGTTTGAAGGCAAAAAGATATTCATAACAGGAGGTACCGGATCTTGGGGCCACGAGCTCGTGCGGCAGTTGCTATGGCAGCAGCCTAGTAAGATCGTCATATACTCACGTAGCGAAGCCAGTCAAGTCGCGATGAAACGTGAGTTCGATGATCCTAGACTCCACTTCTGTATCGGAGATATTCGAGATAAGGAAGCTCTAACCGCCGCAAGCGCGGGGATGGACTATATGTATCACCTCGCAGCCTTAAAGCATGTACCTGTCTGTGAAGATCAACCGTATGAAGCACTCAAGACGAATGTGACGGGGACTGCTAATGTCATCGAAGCGGCGATCGAGAATGCTGTGGATAAAGTGATCTACATCTCAACGGATAAAGCAGCGAACTCCTCTAACTTCTATGGTCTCACGAAAGCGATCGGCGAGAAATTAATCGTTCATGCGAATATGCTGTCCACGCATACGAAGTTCGTCTGTGTGCGGGGTGGCAACGTGCTCGGAACGAACGGCAGTGTCATCCATCTCTTCATGAATCAGATCCGTCATAAGAGAGAGGTGGGGATCACCGATGCGAATATGACTAGGTTCTTCCTGACACTTGGCGACGCGATCAAGCTATTATTCAAAGCGTCGAAGGAAGCGATCGGCGGAGAGATCTTCGTCATGGTGATGCCATCTTGCCGGATCGTCGATCTAGCTGATGTTCTAGCGGAGGAGCTTGGTGTCGATCAGTACCAGACACGGGAACTAGGCGTTCGGCCTGGTGAGAAGATCCATGAGATCTTATATTCCGAATACGAGAGCCAGAGTACTGTCATCTATGATCATGAATACCTCGTCATCCTCCCCACACTAGACATACCAGGGTTAAAGGATGCTTACCGTTCCTATCCCTCTGTTAAGCGCGAAGTCTACTGCTCGGCCGATTCGCTCATGTCCAGAGAAGAGATCCGCCACATGCTGGTCAAAGGTGGGTTCTTAGCATGAGGCTGTTGATCCTAGGAGCGAACGGTATGGCAGGGCATGTCTTGTTACGTTATTTCCGAGAAACATCCGATTACGATATCTTCTATACCTCCCGAGATCGTCACGTTAAGGGTGCTCTACGACTAGATGCACTTGATCTGCGTGCGTCCGACGCTCTGATCGAGAAGGTGCGTCCAGACATCGTGATGAATGCGATCGGCATCTTAAACAAGCGAGCCGAGGATGAACCCGGTGCCGCCAGGATCGTGAACAGCTTATTGCCACATCGCATCGCACGGAAGCTGGATGAGCTTGGGTACGGCGGCAAGCTCGTGCATATCAGCACAGACTGTGTCTTCTCCGGCGAATTACGACGTGATCGTCAGGACGCTGGCCGTCCCGCTACATCTGATGACCAGTCATCATCATCCCCTGCCCTCCGCAGGGGGCGGTACGATGAGAACAGTCAGCCGGATGGCAGGACGGTCTATGCACAGACGAAAGCAGCCGGAGAAGTACGGAGCGGTCATCATCTGACGATCCGCACCTCGATCATCGGCCCGGAGATCAGGGATGGTGGGATCGGTCTATTCGAATGGTTCATGCAACAGCGAGGTTCGGTGCTAGGATATACGCGAGTATGGTGGAACGGGGTGACGACTCTGCAGCTTGCGAAGTCGATCGATCACATGCTGCAGCACGGTGTTACCGGTCTTTATCACTTAACCGCACCTGAGATCGTCAGTAAGTATACATTACTCCGCCTGTTCGCCGAGACGTTCAGACGGACGGATGTCAGCATCGAGCCTGCCGATGAGCCGCGCCTTGACCGTACGCTCGTCTGTACACGTACGGATTATGAAGCGATCGTACCGGATTATCGGGCGATGATGGGTGAACTGAGCGATTGGATGCGATCATCATGAAGCCCGTCATCCTCATCACAGGTGCATCAGGTTTTACTGGCGAGCATGCTTGTCGCCATTTTCAAGCACTCGGCATGCGAGTGTTCGCGGTTAGCCGCAGCCCGTATGCCACACTGTCGGCAGATATCGTCAGGTCATGTGATGTAACCGACCCACGAAGTGTCCAGCAGGTCGTGACCGCAGCAAGCCCTGACTATGTCCTACATCTCGCCGGGATGAACGATGTTCGTTCTTCATGGAAGGATCCACTCGCTTGCATGGAGGTGAACGTAACGGGGACGCTCCACCTGTTGAGCTCTCTCACATCACTAGACAGGAAGCCACGGGTGCTGATCGTTAGCTCCGCTCTTAGCTTCGATCCCGCTGACGAACCCCCTAGGCCATCCCATCCGTATGCACTCAGCAAGACGCTGCAGACACTAACCGCTCGTGCATGGTCACATATGTTCGATATACCGGTGATGGCAGCAGAGCCGAGCAATCTGATCGGACCCGGCACCTCGACAGGTCTATGTGGTCTGCTCGCCGACTATATCGTGCGTTGGGAGCGGGGATCGGCAGATGATCCGTTCCAGGTCTCATCGTTAACAGAGAGGCGCAACTATCTGGACGTCCGAGATGCCGTCACGGCTTATGAGCGCATCTTGCTGCAAGGGACACCAGGGACGCTGTACCGCTTCGGCTCACAAGAGCTCCGCTCCATCGGTGAAGTTCTGAGCAGCTTCGAGTCGGCCTTAGGCAAGCCATTTCCATACACGAATCTGCATGCTTCACCACGTGATCCGGACCCATCGCTACCTTCGCCTGTGCAGATGGCGCATATCGGCTGGACTCCCCGTATCCCGTTCGCACGATCCATCCGCGATATCCTACAAGATGCGAGAGCTCGTCAAGCCACGCCGTCAGATTGATGACATCATCACATGAGAAGGAGGAAGCTTCGATGATCCCGTTAGTATCGATCGTTATACCGTTCTATGCAGATCCGTATGTACCGATCGCCGTGCAGAGTGCTCTGGACCAGACGTATCCGAATATCGAGGTCGTCATCGTGAACGACGGCTCACCATCGCACGAGGAACTCTTAACACCTTATCTAAGTCACCCGAAGGTTGTCTATCATAAGAAACCGAACGGCGGAACAGCTAGCGCGCTTAATGCGGGTATAAGAGCAGCGTCGGGAGCATATGTGGCATGGCTAAGCTCTGATGATCGTTTCTATCCTTGGAAGCTCGCGCGCCAGCTCGCTTATATGATCCCCAGACATGCGAGAATCTCGTATAGCGACTATGATCTCATCGATGAGAACGGCAGCATAACACAGCATGGTGCTGGACTGAAGTTCCCAACATATCAAGCGTTTTGTCGGACTTTCCTGACCGGTAACCCCGTTAACGGATGCACAGTGCTCGCGCAGAAGTCATTACTCGAAGAAGTTGGCCTGTTCGACGAGCATCTGCCTTACACACATGACTACGATCTATGGTTTCGCATCGTGCTTGCCGGTATTGATCTTCACTATGTGCACGAAACACTCACGCAATACCGAGTACACAGTGCCATGGGGACGCAGCGTCATATGCCCATCATCCTGCAAGAGACGGAGAGGACGCGGGCTCGCTGGTCTGCACATATGGAAGAGTTCATACGTAGGCTTGGCTGAGGCTGATGGTTAGACTACCTTGCCAGTACATGTAGAGATCGTAGCATCGCGATGAAGTGATCTGCATAAGCAGACGGTGAGAACTGCTGCTGAACATAGCGCTGTCCCGCTAGACGTATCTTTTCCCGCTCAGCATGCTTCGTCAGATACGTAATTCCCCGATGAATCCCTGCACCATATTCGTCGGCAGGATACATCTTACCTGTCTGATCATGCTTGATGAAGCTTCGCGGGCCGTCAGAGTCGCTGGCGAGCACTGGACAGCGGCAGCTCATCGCCTCGAGCAGCGCATATCCAAACCCCTCGGTCTTCGAGGTCGAACAGAGGAAGCCGCCGGAATCTCCGATGAGCGAGTATTTCTCGGGCATCTCCGTGTGAGGGACATTCATATGTCGTATGAGCCGGCTACGCAATAACAGATCATCTTGAAGCTCCTTCTCGTACGCACTCCGTTCATCCTCTTCATATAAGTAGGCATCCTCGAACATCCAGATCGTCAGCTGCGGATCGTGCTTTATCCATGCTTTTGCCATGTGCAAGAAGGCTCGCCAGTTTTTGTTCCGTTCGATGCGCCCAACCCAGCCGATGATCGGCTTCGTATGTTCAGTGTTCGATGGCCGCTTATACGTAAACGTACGCGTATCGAGGCAGTTATGGAATGAATATTGGCGTATCGTTGGATATAAGGCGCTGAATAGCTGCTTCATATGCTCCGTCTTCGGATAGAGGATGGCGTTGCTGCATGAATGAATATACGGCAGCGCTTCGAGTAAACTGCCGATCGTCTGTTCTAGCGAGCCTAACCCTTGACATTCATAGATGACAGTCTTCGAATATCCGCATCGTCGAATCCGTTCCAGCATCATATGATTCGAATTCACGATCACGACATCATACTGATGGGTGATGAGCAATTGCTTGATCTGATCATCATCGTCCGTCACATGCACCGGGATGGAGGCTTGTTCATCCTGCGATCCATTCCCAGGCCATTGATAGAGGAAATGACACTCGATACCGCGCGACCTCAGGGCTGCATAGCGCTGCCGGTTTAACGTTTCAACACCGCCACTCGGAATATAATACGTGATAAGGATCTTCATAGGGAGCACCTCTGGATTAGTACGTGATACATAGTATGTAGTGGGTTCCCAGCTCGTGTCTGACTCCCTTGCGGCATTATCCCACTCACTCAGTTATCAACAAGTTGATCTTCGCGCCGATCAGCTGGTAGCCGATCGCCATACCCGTATGGAGGCTTGCAGAAAGAACGATGTAGATAACGTTACAGCATCGGTAGATCGGTGGCGTGGCTGATGTGGTGGGTATATTCGCGGTGGTGAGCCTGACCCAGTTTCAGCGCTAAATATGATCGAAAGGCCGCAGTCATGATGCTATGACTCGACACGTTGATTTCCAGATCGGTGTGTTGAAGGGTGATGTCTCGCATTCCTACCATTCCTTATACGTATCATTGTGGTATTCGAGCCTAGATAAATTCCCCCTTACCAGAAGCACACTCCAATCCCTTGTTTGATACAGGCTGAGTATGCACTTAGATCCCGCTTAAAATCTCCGAACTGAAGATCGATC
>Ga0180215_1000206_pt1 | contig 85621 bp, 87 predicted proteins | sample eDN3rd37CBELigBY_FD_128871 | JGI IMG/M metagenome (GOLD analysis project Ga0180215, IMG submission 128871) | Enriched backyard soil microbial communities from Emeryville, California, USA - eDNA 3rd pass 37_C BE-Lig BY (version 2) (version 2) | ecosystem: Environmental > Terrestrial > Soil >...
ACGAACTTGTCACGCGGAGGAAGTTTGAACGACTAGTACGTCTCCTTTGTAACATACATACCAAAAGGATTTACATAATATGGTGTAAGTTACTCACAAAGGATTTTGTTTGCAAACTTAGTGATAATAAGGCACTGATGTTCCGTTAGCCCATCGACTCAGATTTCATCTTTCCCATGGTTGACATAACCCGCTGAAGTTCCGTTAGCCCATCGACTCAGACTTCACCTTTCCCATGGTTGACATACCCCGCTGGAGTTCCGGCCCATCGACTCAGACTTCACCTTCCCGTGGTGAACATACCCCGCTGGAGTTCCGGCCCATCGACTCAGACTTCACCTTCCCGTGGTGAACATACCCCGCTGGAGTTCCGGCCCATCGACTCAGACTTTACCTTTCCCATGGTCATACCCCGCTGGAGTTCCGTTAGCCCATCGACTCAGACTTCACCTTCCGTGGTGAACATATCCCGCTGGAGGCGTAAGCGCTCGGAAGCCCCCTTCCACTCCAGAACTTATAAATTCTTATTCATCAAAAAAAGGCGACCCTCCTAGGCCACCACCTGATACAGGCTACTGCCATAAGAGAATCACCGATTAGATAATATCCGTTATGCGTTACACCGACTGGCTCCAGTCATGCGTCGCACTATCCTCCAAGTAGCGTTCACAATCCAGCGCCGCCATACAGCCGCTGCCTGCTGCTGTGATCGCCTGACGATACTTGCTGTCCTGCACATCACCACAAGCGAAGATGCCAGGAATATTCGTCTCACTCGTGCCTGGCTTCACCTTGATGTATCCGACCTCGTCCAGATCGATGATGTCCTTCAGGAAGTCCGTGTTCGGCTTATGTCCGATCGCCACGAAGATACCATCCGTCTCCAGCACTTCTTCTTGACCGGTCTCGTTGTTCAGTACCTTAAGCCCTGTCACACCATGCTCTCCCGCCATGACTGCTACGGGAGTACGGTTCAAGCTCCATGTGATCTTCTCGTTCGCACGAGCGCGATCCTGCATGATCTTCGACGCACGAAGCTCATCCCGACGATGCACGATGCGAACTTCAGTCGCGAACTTCGTCAGGAAGTTCGCCTCTTCCATAGCGGAATCCCCGCCACCGACGACGATGATCTTCTTGCCGCGGAAGAAGAAGCCGTCACATGTCGCACATGTACTGACACCTCGCCCGATATTCGCCTTCTCTTCAGGGATGTCGAGCAGCTTAGCCGTAGCACCGGTTGAGATGATGATCGATTCCGCTTCCAGCTCTCCCATCCCATCAACCGTGAGCTTGAACGGACGACTAGATGCATCTAGCTTCGTCACCCATCCGCGCTGGAACTTCGCACCGAATCTTTCGGCTTGCTTGCGCATATTATCCATAAGCTCGGGCCCCATGATCCCTTCCGGGAATCCCGGGAAGTTCTCCACATCCGTCGTGGTCGTAAGCTGACCACCCGGTTCTGGTCCCTCGATGACGAGCGGCTCCAGATTGGCGCGTGCCAGGTAGATGGCCGCAGTTAACCCTGCAGGCCCTGTGCCGATAACGATCGTCTTATACATATTGATCAACCTCCTACTCTTATCCAATATATGTGCATCTCATCAGCTATGACAGAACCACTATATCCTGCCACTGAACTCAGGAAATACCGCCTCCATCTTCTCTCTCAATCCGCAGGTCGCATCGATCTCCGCCACATGTCGACGAACAGTAGATGCAGAGATCCCATAGCGAGTCGCAACATCTACATAGGTCACTTGTCTGCTATGCATCTTAGCGATCAGATATTCCAGCGCCGCAGACCATCCTTCTGGACGCCGAATCTGCGGTGTCCCCGGATACATCCGTTTCAGAAAATCCGTCCACAACGTCTGCATATCATAGCGCTCGATCATATCATACTGCTTCTCCATCTTGCTGAGCGCGATCTCGATGACATCTTGCCATGACTGTTCCCATGTCGGCAGTGAGAGGGCTTGGCGGGCTCCCGTTAACTCCACGCTACAGCCATCGATCACTGCTGTATACGGCCCTTCTGCGCCGATGCCATCCAGCACCGTGATCGCAGCTTGCTTCAGATCGTCAGCTTCAGCTGGGTTCTGCACGAACTCACGCAACGCCATCTCCACCTCATGATCACCGATAAGAGCCAGCGCTTGGATCACCTGCAGCTTCGTATCATGGTCACCATAGCGCAATACCCAGAAGAACGAGGAACGTATCACGGGGTCATATCGAAAATGATCCGCCACCGAGCCTTCGGTTGATTCCAGCCACTTGAACTGCTCCTCGAAGGGCAGATGATAGTTATAGCTGAACGATATCGGCTCTACATCGTCATGCTCCTCGATCGCCTCTAATCGTTGCAGGTAATAGTCTGCCACATTAGGCCTTGGGTCAAGCTTCTTCACTTGATGCCATAATCTGCGTGCCTCGGGGTACCTACCAAGATGCGCAGCTGCAACTGCTGTGTAATGATACAGACTAGGCTCCGGCTCCTGTACACGCGAACGGAGTAGCTGTCGGAACAGTCGATAGGCGTGATCGTGTTCGCCGATGATCCCCATCGTCGTGGCGAGCTTGAAGCTATGCTCAGAATTCAGCGGGAACAGCTTCCTCAGCCTGCTCGTTAGTATCTCCACTTCATCCATCTGCTCTAACTGCAGCCTCAATATCGTCAGATTGCACATCGCATGAAGGTTACCCGGCTCTTCTACAAGCACCTGCTCCACAGTCTCGATCGCTCGGTCTAGCTGCCCCATATAGTAATAGGCTAACGCGAGGTTATTACGCGCTGCTAGGAAATCTGGATGCTGCGACGATAGCCCTTCTAGCAGGTTCACGGCTTCGGCGAATTTCCCTTCTTCTAACAACACACGAGCCTGGTCGTGCTCGAATAACACCGATCTGCTGCGAATATTCTTCACTTCGACAGGACGGCCAAGCTCCATGCCTAGTAATTCGAGCATCTCCTCAGCTTCCTCTAGATACAAGCCTTGTTCATCAAGCTCTAGATAACGAAGCAGCGCTTGCTCCGAGCGTTCCAGGTCGTCCATGTTCATGTAGTTATTCGCCATATAGAAGTGGCATTCCGTAAGGTTAGCATCTAATGATTCTATGATATGAGTGAGAATCTCGTTCGATGATTCATAGTCTCCTGTCTCCGACAGGACACCCGCCAGATTAATATGATGAACGGCGTTATCCGGCTCGGTCTCTACAGCTCGGCGAAAATATCGTAGCGCCTTATCGTAATGGTAGCGATCGAGTGATTGCATCCCACGTTGATAATAAAATTCCGCATTCAAATGGAGAGGTATGATGTTCGGAGCGGCATGAATCGCTCTGCTTTCTTGTTTCTTCACCGTTCATAGCACCTCCTGTCGAACGTCCGGCTAGTCTATCCTCGTTGCTGTTCACACGCCTCCTGATTTGAACAACGTACTGATCGAGCCACCTTGTACGATGATCCGTATCGCATCTGCTAGCAGATGGTCTAATGATAATATCTTAAACTTGGGAGATAATCCCTCTGGATGCGCGATCGTATCCGTGACGATGATCTCCTTCACATAAGGACGATCGAGATTCTGGATCGCATCACCAGAGAACAGGCCGTGAGTCGCGCAGACATACGCATCATTCGCACCGCGCTCCTTGAGCCCTTCGATGACATTCACGATCGTCTTGCCTGTATCGATCAAGTCTTCGATGATGATCGGCGTCTGACCCTCAACATCACCGATCAGATGGGTAATGACCGATTCGTTATGAGCAGGGCGCTTCTTGATCATGATCGCGAACGGCGAGTTCATGAAGCTCGCTAACCGTTCAGCCGTCGCTGCGCGACCTGCGTCTGGTGAGACGACGACAGGGTTCTGGATGTTCTGACGCTTCAGATAATCGACGATCATATCTAGTGCCGTCAGATGATCGACAGGGATGTTGAAGAATCCCTGGATCGCAGGAGCATGTAGATCGACCGTGATCACCCGTCTAGCACCAGCGGTTGTCAGGACATCCGCTACCATCTTCGCTGAGATCGGTTCACGTGGCTTCGACTTACGTTCCTGTCTAGCATATCCATAGTACGGCACGACCACGTTGACCGTACGTGCAGACGCACGTTTGGCAGCGTCGATCATGACGAGAAGTTCGACAAAATTCTCATTGATCGGATTCGAGAAAGACTGGACTAGAAACACATCGCAATTACGGATCGATTCTTCATAATGGCAGTATACTTCTCCGCTCTTAAATCTCGAGATATACATCTTGCCGAGCGGGATGCCCAGTTCCTTGCTTATTCGTTCCGCTAGTTGCGGGTTAGATGTGCCTGAGAATATTTTAGTTGATTCGCTGTCCAGCATGATCAGATACGGCCCCTCCCAAACGTTGTGTGAAAAATTCCATTCCTATGATCCTATATGGATAACCCCATTATACCCTTCTAGCCTGCTTGTTTCAAAACATTCTATCCGATCGGCACCATGATTCGCTGCCGTCTGTCGAATGTTGCTAGTTCCGTGTACCCGACATCCTTCAACATTGCGTAAGCCTGATCCAGATATTGCGTTAATCGTGCAGGATCATGGGCATCGGAACCGACGGTTAGCGGAATGCCCAACGACAGACTATATTCCAGCAACCTCCTGCTTGGGAACATCTCTGCCGCTGGCATGCGAAGCCCAGATGCATTCAGTTCGATCGCTAGGCCCTCGCTGTGAACGACGTCGAGTGTCTGCTTCTCTAGCTCGAACATATCCTTAGTCGGCTTCTGTCCGAATCGCTTGATAACATCGATATGTCCGATGTAATCGTAGAGTCCCGTCTTGGCCGCCTTCTGCACGGCGTCATAGTACTGGGCATACACATCATCGACGTCCTTACCTTCCCAGTTATGCAGCTGCCGATGATCCGTAACATCCCATAACCCAAGAAAATGGACCGAACCGATCACATAATCCCATGGATAGGCCGCGATGATCCTCGCGATCTCGTCCTCGTAACCCTCGATATAGTCCCCTTCCAGCCCGACTCGGATATCGATCTGTCCGCGATACTTGTCTTTCAGATATAAGCACTCTTCGACATATCGCGGGAGCTCTTCCATCGGCATCGCCATGCCTTCATAGTAAGAAGCCGGATCGATGTGTATGAGTGGCATGTGATCGGATAGACCGAGCTGCTCTACCCCGAGCTCTATCCCTCTCCGCACATACTCTTCCAGTTCGCCCTTCGCATGCCCACAGCGAACATGATGTGTGTGATAATCGATCAACATGATAGGATCGCCCTTTCTCTACCCGCGTATCGTTCACGGGTCGTCTATTAACGCAACAACTGCCCGGAGTTCGAGTTGAACGCCGGGCAATCCGATATTGGTCACTCTGTAGGCTCTGTAGGCTTCGTGTGTCGTCCTTTGAGCTCCGCCAAGACGCGATCCAGTGGCAGCTTCTGCTCACGCAGTAAGACGAGGAGGTGGAATAGCAGATCACTCGCTTCCCAGCTCAGTTCATCATGATCACGATTCTTCGCTGCGATGATGACTTCGCCCGCTTCTTCTCCGATCTTCTTCAGGATCTTATCGACACCCTTGTCGAACAAGTACGTCGTATACGCTCCTTCTGGGCGCTCAGCTTCTCTGCTGGCGATAACGGACTCCAGCTCGCTTAGGATCGCATATCGGTCGCTGCTGACTTCCGGTACGGCCACATCTGCATCCAGTCGATTATGGAAGCAGCTGTACTTGCCGGTATGACAAGCAACCCCTCTTGGCTCCACGAGCACTAGCAAGGTATCCGCGTCACAGTCATAACGAATCTCGCGGATCGCCTGCGTATTGCCCGAAGTCGCTCCTTTGTGCCACAGCTCCGCGCGCGACCGGCTCCAGAACCAAGTCTCACGCGAATCGAGTGATCGCTGCAGTGATTCACGGTTCATATAGGCAAGCGTCAACACTTCCTTACTGACCGCATCCTGCACGATCGCTGGGATGAGACCTTGCTCATTCCAACGTAATCCATCGAGTACTACCGTCGTCTCACTCATCGTACTTCTACTCCCTTCGCGCGTAGCTCACGCTTCACATCCGAGATCGTCAACTCTTTGTAATGGAACACTGAAGCGGCAAGACCGGCATCTGCTTTACCCTCTGTGAATACGTCATAGAAATGCTCGACCTTCCCCGCACCGCCTGAAGCAATAACCGGGATCGATACAGCCTCGGATACGGCTCTTGTCAACTCGACGTCGAACCCATCCTTCGTTCCGTCTGCATCCATGCTCGTGAGCAGGATCTCGCCTGCTCCGAGACGTTCCGCTTCCTTCGCCCACTCCAGAGCCTTCATACCGGTCGGTGTGCGTCCTCCGTGAGTATACACTTCCCACGTCCCCAGCTCGGGATTCCACTTCGCATCGATCGCGACGACGATGCACTGCGAGCCGAACTTGCGCGCCCCGTCTGAGATAAGCTGAGGATTCTTCACCGCAGCGGTGTTGATCCCGATCTTATCAGCACCGGCACGAAGCAGCCGCTTCATATCTTCCACTTGTGAGATGCCTCCACCTACGGTGAACGGGATCGTGATCTCGCCTGCCGTCTGACGCACGACTTCTACCATCGTCGCACGGCCTTCTACAGATGCAGAGATGTCGAGGAATACGAGCTCATCGGCTCCTTCCTTATCATAGATCGCAGCCAGCTCGACTGGATCACCCGCATCACGCAGATTGACGAAATTCACACCCTTCACGACTCGACCGTCTTTCACATCGAGGCATGGGATGATTCGTTTACTTAACATCATGACAGTCCTCCTTGTCCTGATCGGCAGTACTTGACGACCTCCATATATGGTAGGTCACCGCCGAATATATCGAGCGCACTACCGATCGTAATATCCAGCCTGCCGCCCGTAATATCACGAAACCTCTCCAGATCGGCAAGCGACCTAGCTCCTCCTGCGTAGGTGGTCGGGATCGTCACCCATTCTGCTAACTGGGCGGCGAGCTTCTCTTGCACACCTTCCCGCTTGCCTTCGACATCGACTGCATGGATGAGGAATTCGTCGCAATATCCCTCAAGCTCTGCGATATTCGCCGCATTCACTTCCACGTCGCTGAACGTTCTCCACTGATTCGTGACGACGACATACTTGCCGTCTCTCTCCTTACAGCTCAGATCGATGACGAGACGCTCTGTGCCGATCTTCGACACGATCTTCTCCAGATTGCTCCGGTTAAGCTTGCCATCTTGAAAGATATAAGAGGTAACGATGACGTGCGTCGCGCCAAGCTCTAGATAACGTTCCGCGTTATCTGCATGAATCCCACCACCGATCTGCAGACCTCCGGGATACGCTCGGAGCGCTTCCTCCGCCGCTAGCTCGTTACCCCCTCCGAGCATGATGATATGACCGCCGGTGAGACCGTCATCTCGATACATCGAAGCATAGTAGCTTGGGGTATGAGTCGAGACGAAGTTCTCTACGACGAGACTTGGGTCCGGCTGCAGCGTCTCCCCGACGATCTGCTTCACTGCTCCTTGGTGAAGATCGATACATGGTCTGAATCTCACGGTTCATTATCCTCTCTCGTTACTCGTTACCTTCTCGTAGATCCTCAAGCGTTCCTTAGAAAATTACGAAGTAGCTGCATACCGAGCTCCCCACTCTTCTCCGGATGGAACTGCATGCCGTACACGTTATCCCGGCCGACGACAGCCGTTACCTGTTCCTCGTAGTCGGTCGAGGCTAACAGATGGTTCTCATCCGGCAGAGCTTTATATGAATGGACGAAGTAGACATGTCCTTCCTCCAAGCCATCGAATATCTTGTTATCCGGCTGATGGAACGTGAGCCGATTCCAGCCCATGTGCGGGATCTTAGCTTGACCGCTAAGGCGCACGACACGACCTGGCAACAGCCCAAGCCCCTTATGGTTACCGTGCTCTTCACTCTCGCTGAACAGCAGCTGCATGCCGAGACAGATGCCGAGCAGCGGCTTGCCCGAAGCCGCATATTCGTTCACTGCTTCAAGCAGTCCCGTCGCTCGGAGATTGTCCATCGCATCACCGAAAGCACCTACGCCTGGTAGTATAGCGCCCGACGCAGCGGCGATCCGGTCTCGGTCCGAAGTAACGTCCACCTCATACCCGAGCCGCTCGATCGCCTTGCTGACACTATGCAGGTTGCCCATACCGTAATCGATGATCGCGATCAAGCTTAGAGCACTCCCTTCGTCGATGGAACGCCCTGAACACGCGGGTCGATCGTCGTCGCCTCATCCAATGCTCTACCGAGCGCCTTGAAGATCGCTTCGATCATATGATGCGTATTGTCCCCGTAGTGGACGATGACGTGCAGCGTGATGCGCGCCTCTAGTGCGAACTTCCATAGGAATTCCTTCACGAGCTCGACAGTGAAGCTACCTACTGTAGCTCCCGGCAGTGCTGCGCGATACTCCAGATGCGGCCTGTTGCTAATATCGATCACGACCTGCGCTAACGCCTCGTCCATCGGCACGAACACGCTTGCGTACCGCTTGATGCCCTTCTTATCGCCTAGCGCTTCGCGAAGCGCCTGACCGAGGCAGATGCCGATATCCTCTACCGTGTGATGGTCATCGATCTCAACATCCCCACGCGCATCGACCTGCAAGTCGAACTGACCATGCTTTGTGAACAGATCCAGCATATGATTCATGAATGGCACATCTGTCTCGAGTTCACTGACACCGCTCCCGTCTACATTCAGCTTCAAGGCGATATCCGTCTCATTCGTCGTCCGTTTAATCTCTGCTAGTCGCAACCTATTCTGTTCCTGATTCGTCATACTCATTCCCCTTCTTTCTGCACCCTAATCTGTACAGCTCTCGCATGCCCTTCGAAGCCTTCCGATCTGGCAAGTGTCATGATGTGTTCCGCGTCTCGGAGCAGCGCTTGCTTACTATATTGGATAACGCTTGACTTCTTCATGAAGTCATCGATGTTCAGTGGCGAAGAGAATCTCGCCGTTCCGTTCGTCGGCAGCACATGGTTGGGTCCAGCGAAGTAATCCCCGACTGGCTCCGTGCTGTATGGACCTAGGAAGATCGCGCCAGCATTCTCGATGAACGGCAACAAGCCGATCGGATCTTGTACGATCACTTCCAGATGCTCCGGAGCGATCCGGTTCACCGTCTGTACGCCCTCCATCAGTGAATCGACGGTCAGTATCGCGCTAGCTGCGATCGCTTCGGCAGCGATATCACGGCGCGGTAGCTCCGCTAGCTGTCTATCCACTTCTCGCGATACGGCTTCTGCCAGCTGTGCTGAATCCGTCACGAGGATCGCCTTCGACATCACGTCATGCTCGGCCTGCGACAAGAGGTCGGCCGCCACATACTCTGGATCTGCCGTCTCATCGGCCAGCACGACGATATCGGTCGGTCCAGCGATGCTGTCGATATCGACCCTGCCATATACGTAGCGTTTGGCTAGTGCCACATAGATGTTACCGGGTCCGCAGATCTTGTCGACCGGCGGGATCGTCTCGGTGCCGTAAGCCAGCGCCGCGACTGCCTGTGCACCACCGATCCGATAGATCTCAGTCACCCCTGCTTCAGCAGCCGCGACCAAGATGTATGGGTTGATACCGGCTTGACCCGCGGTCGCTGGAGGGGTTACCATGACGATCTCGCTAACACCCGCAACTTGGGCGGGGATCGCGTTCATCATGACGGTCGAAGGATACGCCGCTGTACCGCCAGGCACGTACAGACCGACGCGCTTCAGTGGGCGCATGATCTGGCCGAGGATCGTACCATCCTCTTGCATGTCGATCCAGGTCGAGCGCTTCTGCTTCTCATGGAAGTCACGGATATGATCTGCCGCACGGCGGATCGCCGTCAGGAACTCCTCCTCCACCTCATCATAAGCAGCCTTCACTTCTTCTTCTGTCACACGCAGATCCTCCGTGCGAAGCGACATCTTGTCGAATTCGGCCGTATACGCGAGCAGCGCCTCATCTCCTCGCTTCGCTACTGCTTCGACCACGGCGCGTACCGTATCGTTCTGCTCCGGCGTCCCATATTCAACGCTTCGCTCGATCTTGTATGCATCTGCCGGCATGATCCGCATATCCGTTCACTCCTCATCTATGAATGATAACATCACATCTTCGGATGGTGGCCACACCACCCACCGCCCATTAACCAGGGATGACTTGCTGCAGTCGCTTGCACAGCTCCTCGATCGCCGTGCTCTTCATCCGGTAGCTGACTCGATTCGCGATCAGACGGCTCGTGATCTGGAAGATCGACTCCATCTCGACTAACCCGTTCTCCCGGATCGTCTGCCCGGTCTCGACCATGTCGACGATATGGTCAGCCAGTCCGATCAGCGGAGCCAACTCGATCGATCCGTTCAGCTTGATCACTTCTACCTGTTGCCCATTCTCACGAAAATATTGCGAAGCGACATTCGGGTACTTCGTCGCAACCCGCACAGTATGTCCCGGCTTCCAGTCCGGCAGGCCGATCACGGACATGCGACAGCGAGCGATCCCGAGATCGAGCAGCTCGTACACGTCTCGATTCTCTTCCATCAGGACGTCTTTCCCTACGACACCCACATCCGCCGCACCATATTCGACATATGTCGGTACGTCGACGGGCTTCGCCATGATGAAGTCCATCCCTGCCTCCGGGATCTCGATGATTAATTTGCGCGAATCGTCAAAATCCTCAGGGATCGGCAACCCCGCCTCACGGAAGAGCTTCGAAGCCTGTTTATAGATTCTCCCTTTGGGCATGGCTACTTTCAGTCGTTCGCTCATCATCTAGCACTCCCTTCATCGCTGTCCGTCGTCCATGTGTAGATCTCATCGAACCCTAGCTCGTGCCATGGCTGTGCGCTGTCAGCGGTCGTCGTCGCATCGCTCGCATCGAGGCGCTGTGTGACGACCGTCTTGTCGCCTCCGCTACGAAGCTCGGCGGCCTGTGCGAGTGCCTCCGCTCGCCGCTCGGCTGTATATAAGATTAACACCCGAGTACCGATCGTCTCATATGGGCCTAATATATCGAGGATACGCGTCGTCTTCAGGGCGAACCCTGTCGCAGGGGCCGGCCGGCCGAACTGCTGCAGCAGATTATCATAGCGTCCTCCACTAGCCACTGGGAATCCTAATTCGGCGGAGTACGCCTCGAAGATCATCCCTGTGTAGTATGAGAAGTTGCCGATCATCGTCAGATCGATCGTCATCACATCGCTCACACCGTATGCGGTTAGCGCCTCCCAGATCTGACACAGATGGTCGATCGCGGCGCGAGTCGATACATCCTGTGTATATGCCGCGACTTTCGCGCATACTTCCTTACCGCCTCGCAGCTCCAAGATGCCTTCCAGCTTCTCACGTACATCAGTCGAGACATCCATCCCACGGATTCGTCTACGATACCCGACATAGTCGCGTGCGAGTAAGCATTCCTTCAGTTGATCTTGCTCCGCTGTCTTCCCAGCTAACAGCTCCTCCAGCAGTCCGTTCAACAACCCTTGATGTCCAAGCGCCAGCTTGAAGTGTGATACCCCTGCTGCTTGCAGCGATGCGACCGCGAGCGCGATCACCTCAGCATCTGCATCGGCCGAAGCATCCCCGACTAACTCGACACCCGTCTGATAGAACTCCGCCTCGCGGCCAGCTTCTTCCTCGATCGCTCGGAACACGTTCGCGTGATAGGCGAGACGGATCGGTAGCGGCTCTTCCTTGAGCAGCGATGCGACGACGCGTGCGATCGGCGCTGTCATGTCCGATCTAAGCACGAGTGTCGTACCCCGGTTATCTAGCAGCTTGAATAATTTCTTGTCCGACGTCGCACTCATGACGCCTACTGTATCGTAATATTCAACCGTCGGGGTCATGATCCGACGATATCCCCATTGATCCATACAGGTCAGTACGCTGTCCTCGATCTTGCGCAGCCGTGAGACAGCTCCGGGTAAGTAGTCTTTTACACCAGACGGTTTTTCGAATACTTTAGGTTTAGACACTATCATTCACCTCGATCATGTACTAAGAAGCAGAAGCTCATTCGGTTCGACCATTCATCTAGATCCGATCGTTGATCGTCTTATCTTATCCAACGGTCCAGCCTACATCGGTCTCCAGTCTAGACCAGATCTATCGACTACTAAGCCGTAGTCCGGCAACATCCGAACACCCTTCCAGCCCGAAACGCTTTAGTCTGCTAATATGGTAACATATTATCAAATTAAAGTGAATGCCTGTGTGAAAATAAATGTAAAGATCTTTATATCAGCACTCAGACACTTTCTCACACTTCAGATGCTACTTCCTAATCTACACCTAACACCCTATTCGGACTGTTCGCTGTTCATCTGCAAAGCTGAACCCCATATTCAAACCTGTTCTTCCTGATCAGCCTGCGTACGTTCCCGAATCACACGAAGCGGATTGCCAGCTACGAAGCTGTGTGGTGCCACGTCCTTATGTACGACCGATCCCGCTCCAACGATCGCATAGTCACCAATCGTCACACCTGGCAGGATCGTCGTATTCGCGCCGATGAGCACGTGCGATCCGATGGTCACATCACCTAACCGATATTCCTCGATCAAGTATTCATGTGCTAAGATCGTCGTATTATACCCGATGATCGTATTATGCCCGATCGAAATCCGTTCGGGGAAGAAGACATCGACCATCGCCATTAAGCCAAAAGCCGTATTCTCGCCAACCTTCATCCCGAGAATACGGCGGTAGATCCAATTCTTGAACTTCAACGACGGGGAATACCTAGCCATCTGGATGAAGATGAAATTACGAATCCCCTTCCACCTACTAACCGTTCGATAGATCTGCCATAGAGAGTTCGTTCCGTCCACAGGGTATCGTTCCGTCTTGCGCATATTCCCTAACCCTCCGCTCTTCCCTAAGCCTTAATGCCGACGATCGGCAGCAGATCCTTCATATCATGAATGACGATATGAGGGTCGTACTTCCGAAGCTCATCCTCGCCTTTCAGCGACCAACTGACCGCCACAGACACGGCTCCAGCCGCTTGCGCAGCTTGCAAGTCGAACGGGCTATCGCCTACCATGAGCGTCCGTCCAGCTTCTGCACGAAGCTGGCGCACAGCTGTCTGGACCGGCTCGGGGTGTGGCTTCGGATGCACGACATCATCGACCGTCACCAGCGTATCTAACAGCTTGTCCAGACCACAGTAGGCAAGGCTTCGCTCTGAGGATGCACGCATCTTCGTCGTCACCGCACCGGTCTTCACGCCGTGAGATCTAAGCTCCGTTAACACTTCTACAACATGAGGAAACGGTCGCACATACCGATCGTGTGCAGCGTAGTTGAATTTCCGATATTCTGCGATCAACTCTGCAACATCTTCTTCTCCGGTGAACGATTGGAACTGTTGCTCCAAAGTTCTACCCATATGGGGAATGATCAGTTCCATGCGTAGCCTCTCGCCATAGCGACTTATCCACACATGCTGGATCGATTCGATGATCAGCTGGTTCGTATCGATGATCGTGCCATCCAGGTCGAATAGTACTGTATCGTAATGAAGCATGGAGCTCTCCTTCTGTGCTAGTTTTTGATGTATACATTCTGATGGATAGGATCCTGATACTTCATGTTCGCATAACCTAACGCTCTTCTTGCGATGACGAGGACGATGGCAGCGATGATGATGAATACCCCGATCAGCTGTGCGATGCGAATATTCCCATAGGCCGGATCCAGATAACCCGGTTCGAACAGTACATTCATCGGCGCCCAGAAGAATTCAAGCAGCGATTCGAGCCAAGCAGGTCCTTGGAATGCCAAGCTGTCCGTGCGTAGACCTTCAACGAAGAACCTACCGATCGAGTACCAGATGAAGTACGTCGCGAACAGCTCACCTGCACGCATGAATGCACGCCGGCGCAGCACGACCAGTAAGATGAGTCCCGCGAGATTCCAGATCGATTCGTATAAGAAGGTCGGATGGTGATACACTCCTTGTACATTCATCTGATTCACGATGAAGTTCGGCAGGTGCAATGTCCCTCGTAAGAACTCCTCCGATACCTGGCCACCGTATGCTTCTTGGTTCACGAAGTTCCCCCAGCGTCCGATCATCTGACCGACGATTAGAGACGGTGCACAGATATCCGCGATTCGCCAGAAGTTATAGCCTTTGATCCGTGTGTAGATGACTGCTGCGATGATCGCACCGATCAGTGCACCATGGATCGCGATGCCGCCCTCCCATATCTTGAACACATCCCAGAAGTTATCCTGATAATCTTCCCACTTGAATGCTACATAGTAGATTCGCGCTACGACGATCGCTGAAGGAGCGCCGATCAGCAGCAGATCCATGAAAAAATCTGATGGAATCTTGAACCTCTTACCTTCCCATATGGCCAGCAACAGTCCGACTACAGCACCGCTCCCAAGGATGATACCATACCAGTGGACCGGAATAGGCCCCAGCTGAAATGCAACTGGATTCAACATACGACTACCCCCTATTCGGATTCCTCAAGCTCATCACTGATTGCGGCCGTTAGCTTATTCGTGAACTGCTGTGCCGCGTTATATCCCATGCCTTTCAGTCGATAGTTCATCGCCGCCACCTCGATGATAACCGCGATATTGCGACCTGGGCGGACGGGAATCGTGAGCAGCGGGATCTCTGTGTCGATGATCAACGTCTTCTCTTCGTCGAGTCCGATGCGATCATATTGCTTGTCTTGCTGCCAGTTCTCTAGCGCCATCACGATCGATATCTTCTTGACGTTACGAACAGCTCCTGCGCCGAACAGTGTCATCACGTTGATGATGCCGATCCCACGTATCTCGAGCAGATGCTTGATCAGATCAGGCGCTGATCCATATAGCTGATTATCCGCAGTCTGTCTGATCTCTACTACATCATCTGCGATGAGACGATGACCGCGCTTCACAAGCTCGAGAGCCGTCTCACTCTTCCCGATACCGCTGTGACCGGTGATCATCACCCCTACCCCATATACATCAACCAACACACCGTGAATCGATGTGGTCGGAGCCAATTCATTTTCGAGGAAATTCGTCAAGCGGCTAGCTAAGATCGTCGTTGTAAGAGGACTTCTCAGCACGGGAATCGAGGCTTCTTCCGCCATCTTCAACAGTTCATCCGGTACATCCAACCCGCGAGAGATGATGAAGCATGGGGTGATATCCGTTAACATACGGGAGATGCGGTCTCTCTTGACATCGTCTGTTAAGGATTGATAGAACGTAAGCTCTGTCTTGCCAAGGATCTGCACACGTTCTGCCGGGTAATAATCGAAGTACCCTGCGATCTCCATGCCTGGCCGATGTAGATCAGCTACCTGTATCACTCTATTAAGTCCGTTCTCTCCTGCGAGTACATCCAGATTCATGCGGTTCACGAGCTTTTGCACGCGTAATTTTTTGGCCATCCACGTTTACTCCTTATGCTCCGAATTTCCATCGTACTCATCGTAATGCAATCTTATAGATAAAATCAACCTATAGGCAAAATTAATATCGCATCGATCAGGCAGCATCACGAGCAGGAGCTCTATGTATCCACGTATGATAAAAGGCCGGCATATGCCGACCTTATCATCTTCAATTCAATCTATAAGCGTAATGCTGAATTAGTTGTTCTCAGTAATCGAGAGCTCTGTTGCTGGATCGAACAGATGAATCTTGTTCATATCGAGCGCCAGCTTGATGTTCGCACCGTCTGCTACATGATTACGAGCATCGATACGAGCAACCGTCGTGACATCACCTACACCGCTCAAGTACAGGATGATCTCGTGACCGAGGTTCTCCACAACTTCTATGAATGCGTTGATCGTGCTGTTCGGGGAAGCTTCGAGGAAGATTGGCTCGTTATGAATATCTTCTGGACGAACACCCAAGATAACTTCCTTACCGACATAGCCTTTATCGCGAACAAGCTTCGCACGACCTTCTGGAAGTGCAATATCGATACCTGTCGCCTTGAAGGAAACCGAACCGCCTGACTCAACTAGCTTGCCGTTGATGAAGTTCATCGTCGGCGATCCCATGAAGCCTGCCACGAACAGGTTCGCTGGATGGTTATACAGCTGCTCTGGTGTATCCACCTGCTGGATGAAGCCATCCTTCATGACGACGATTCGGTCACCCATCGTCATCGCCTCGACCTGGTCGTGGGTAACGTAGATAACAGTCGTCTCAAGACGCTTCGCAAGCTTCGTGATCTCCGCGCGCATGTGTCCGCGCAGCTTCGCATCAAGGTTAGAGAGCGGTTCGTCCATCAGGAACACTTGTGGTTCACGAACGATCGCACGGCCTAGGGCGACACGCTGACGCTGACCACCGGATAGTGCTTTCGGTTTACGCTCTAGCAAGTGCGCGATATCGAGGATCTTCGCTGCTTCTTGTACACGGCGATCGATCTCTTCTTTCTTGAATTTACGAAGCTTCAGTCCGAAGGCCATGTTCTGATATACGTTCATATGAGGGTACAACGCGTAGGACTGGAACACCATCGCGATGTCGCGATCTTTCGGAGCAACGTCGTTCACGAGGCGGTCGCCGATATACAGTTCGCCTTCCGTGATTTCTTCCAGACCTGCGACCATACGAAGCGTTGTCGACTTACCACAACCGGAAGGTCCGACGAGTACGACGAATTCCTTATCCTTGATCTCTAGGTTAAAGTCGCTAACTGACGGGTCCTTCGCGCCAGGGTAACGCTTATAGATGTGGCGTAGTGATAATCCTGCCATGTGTAATATCCCCCATTCGATATTTGTTTGTATTAAGACTATCTCTATCTTACCCTACTGAACATCCATATGACTATGCACATTCCTTACAAAAATCCTAATCCCATTTCGTTATTTTATACAATAGTAAGGCCATATGTACGAGCACAGCGTCATGAAAGTTACGTACATCCATGCCCGTTGCCTGCTTGAACTTATCGAGCCGGTATAACAGGGTATTGCGATGAATATATAACGACTTAGACGTTTCGCTGATATTACAATCGTTCTGGAAGAACGTCTGTAACGTACTTAGCATCTCCGAGTCTAACGTCGTATGCTCCGCATTCTTCATCAGCTGCTCTAGGAATTTCTTCTTCTCTCGGTCATCCATGGAGTAAAGCAATCGTTCTAGATGTAGCTTCCACGGAAGGAATACGCCCTCCTCCGCATGAAATAGTCTGCCCAGACGAATCGCGTTACGCATATGTTGGACCGCCACCAGGAGATTCGTCGGGGCATGGATCAGACCGGCGGTTGAGACTCGGCATTCCCCGATCCACTCGATGATCATCTCATGTAGCGCTAGCGCGATCGACTCCATGAGTTCCTCGTCGGATTCTCCTAATTCCCCGTCCTCACTCGCTGATTCTAAGACAGAGCTCGATGCTAGCACGATCCATTCCCGCTCCGCAAGCGGGATCAGCACGGTGTCTGATTCGAAGTACGTATCGATTAATTTCTTCATATCCTTATAGGAGAATTGGTCCGATTCCTTAAACTCCGTATCGAGGAACAGTATGAGGCTTGACTGGAATTGATAATTCCGTAGGAATGCCAGATCCGGCAGCGGACTCTGAACATCCCCTTCCTCTAAGCTCGAGACGATCCATTCGCCAACCACCCTAGCTCGATGCTCTTCACCTTGTGCTTTACCCGTTCCTGTCGACTGCTGGAGTACGCCGTTCTTATCTGTGTCCGCTTCAAGGATCCATTCGATCAACTGTCTCTCCGCATAAGTAAGTAGTCCCGCATCCGCCACTAGAGTCATAACGCCGGTAGGTACGCTCTGCACTCTGAAGATGATATTACCTTCGTCCTCATAGCTCGCAGCCTGTGGCTTCCACTGATCCCTCGTCTCCCAGCGAAACGGCACTCCCACCACTTGCTCTAATCGCTGTTTGGCTTGTTCCAAGTCCATCGTTCGACCACCTTACTCCCGTCATATGCTACATTGTAACACAGGTTATCAGGCATATAACAGCACAAGCAGTATCGATAGCATCGAGAGGACGATGCCGGTAACATAGAGCAATGATACGGTCTGCACCTGAGTGTATCCTTTGGCGAGTAGTCTGTGATGTGTATGAAGCTTATCCGCCTTATGCAACGAGCTTCGTGATCTCAGTCGACGCCAAAATACGATCATCGTGTCGAGGATCGGAACGCCGACAGCGAGCACCGGAACAAGCATCGAGATGACAGTCGCACTCTTGAAGGCGCCGTCCACCGCTAATATCGCTACGCTATATCCGAGGAATACCGCGCCAGCATCTCCCATGAAGATCAACGCAGGATAGAAGTTATAGCTTAAGAAGGACAAGCTTGCCCCGGCAACGATCGCCCCCATGAGTGCTGACCCATGTTGACCCTTAATAAGCGCTATGATGAATAGCGTGAGCGCCGATACCGTAACGATCCCTGCTGCAAGGCCATCTACACCATCGATAAAATTAACCATATTCATCAATGCAAACGTCCATAACATCGTAGATAACCACATTAACCACTCTGGGAATAGCAGCATACCTCCACTGAACGGATTCGTCACGCCTGTGATCGCGATGTCAAAGCACAAAGGCACGGCCGACACCACGATATACCCGACGAGTCGTATGCTAACGGAAAACTCTCTCCCTCGTGTCTTATACCAGTCATCGATCAGGCCGATGATCAGAAGCGAGGTTCCGCCGATCAAGATGGCCCACGTACGAGGGGTGAGCCCATCATAGACGAGCATCGAGAGCAAGACACTCGCATAGATCGCAACGCCTCCCATCAGCGGGATCGGCGTTGCATGTATCTTACGCTTCGTCGGCTGGTCGACGAAAGAGAGCTTGAGAGCGATCGCCCTTACTAGCGGGGTTAGGATCAGTCCGATCACGAATGCTGTGACTAACGGTATGAAATATACGATAGTGATCCCCTGCCTTGGCCATATGGATATGCGCATAGGATGTCCTGCTGTCAGACAGTCCATGCACGGCAGATCGTATAGACGTGGTGTCTCCTATGGTGATGATCTGGGATGATCACATGTATGATTTCTGTGCAAACCCACATCTTAAGAGGGATGTGTTGACACTTCTGGCTCATCGTACTCCTATACCGCGCGAAAGATATTGAAAGGAACAGTCAGCTATGCCCTACACCTTACCCTATGGACAAGAGACCCGGACCATCACACTTCCGCTATCTGCTCCTTGCTCGATCGTCCGATATCATGGTGCAGAGCAGGTGAAAGACTCCGCGACAGATGAAGCGATCATCCAAGAAGCCCTCTCCCATCCCGTGAAGTCACAGCCGTTACGAAGTCTCGCTCGCGATCGCCACCGTGTGGCCGTTATTATCAGTGACGGTACGCGACTAGTACCAAGCGATAAGATCTTACCCCATGTGCTAGCAGAGCTTGCGCATGCCGGTATCGATAACCAGGCTGTAACGATCGTGGTAGCGCTTGGCATGCATCGTAAACATACGGATACAGAATTAACTAGCCTAGTAGGAGAAGAAGTGTACCGTCAGTATCGCGTGATCAACCACTCACCGCTTCCGGATGATTGTGTCATGCTTGGCACTACATCATTCGGTACACCCGTAGAGCTCCTACGCGAAGTAGTCGAAGCGGATATGCGTATCGCGATCGGTAATATCGAGCCTCACGGATTAGTCGGTGTGTCTGGCGGAGTGAAGGCGCTATTACCCGGCGTTGCTTCACAACGAGCGATCGAAGCTCACCACGCCCTATCCCAGCGATACCCCCCTCGTCCCGGGGAGTTAGAACACCCTCTACGTCGTGACCTAGAGGAAGTGATCACATTCGTACAACTACACTTCATCGTGAATGTTGTCGTCGATCATCGAGGACACCTCCTAAGTGCACATACCGGTGACCCGATAGCCGCTCATCGGCAAGGGGCAGCAGCGGCGCAGCGTGCTTTCATGATCGGCTCGCAGGAGAAGCACGCGATCGTCATCGCCTCCACGGGCGGATACCCTAAGGATATTCAGCTATATCAAGCTGTGAAGACCCTTCAGAACGCCGCCGAGATATGCACTGAAGGTGGCGATATTGTACTGCTAGCTCGCTGTCACGAATTGTTCGGTAACGGCATCTTTCAATATTGGGTCGAGACGATCCAGGACCGTCAGCGCATCGTGGACATGCTGAATCGCAGGTTCGTGCTTGGTGCTCACAAGATCCCGTACATCGATGATATCTTACAGCAGCATCGCGTGCACATGTATACGGACATGCCATCTGCGATGGTGACGCTCGTCGGATTCGAACCCGTCCATGACCTACAAGCTACGGTGGACCGCCTATGCGAGGCTCGTCCGGGTGCAGCAGTCGCGATCATGCCCTACGGCGGATTGACATTCCCTTATGACTCGTGACTAGATGCTGTGGGTGGGTGGGCACTATTACCTGCAGAGGCAACCCTCATGCTGGGATCACCCATAAGTCGGATTGGCATTCCCTTGAGATGAGTGATCGCATCCACCCATAAGTCTTACGGAACTACATTCCGTTATTTCACTGAAAAAGGCAGTTTATCAAAGGCTAACGGAACTGTAGTACGTTAAATGAGACAAACCGACCTTTATGGGGGCCCAGTCGACAGATTAAGGCACCCTAGTTCCCTTAGAGTCCCATTCGCCTTAGAAAACAGGCAAATAACGTATCCCTGTTCCCTTAGCTCGTTAGCATCCTATAGACTGAACTACACAGCCGGCGCAGTAGCCGAAAACGTACCCTCTCGAGAAGTTGAAACGAACAACGGTAGGTTCTAGCTCCCATCGAACGGACGCGAGCTTCAATCATAATAAAAAACACACCCCCATCGTCTGTAATAGAATCGATAAAAGTGTGTTCGTCAACATATGTATGGTGCGATCGAGAGGACTCGAACCTCCACGGGCTATTCACCCACTAGAACCTGAATCTAGCGCGTCTGCCAATTCCGCCACGATCGCATATTCAAAAAGTAGTACTTCATTGCTCTGTCATATCGACAAGGACGATAATATCACGAAAAACCTTCGTAAGTCAACTGCCGGCAATCATTGTTAAGGATGGTGGAGGCTGATGGATTCGAACCACCGAACTCGTACGAGAACAGATTTACAGTCTGCTGCGTTTGGCCACTTCGCTAAGCCTCCACGACAATTAGTATACCCGGAATCTGATGTTATCATCTTACCTTCTCGGGATGATTCCGGATGGCTCGGGACGGAATCGCTTGTGCTCCGAGCTTCGCTTCCTGAATCCTCCACGAGGGGTGAACCGCTTTGCGGCGATGATTCCGGATGGCTCGGGATGGAATCGCTTGTACTCCGAGCTTCGCTTCCTGAATCCGCCACGAGGGGTGAACCGCTTTGCGGGATGATTCCGGATGGCTCGGGACGGAATCGCCTGTGCTCCGAGCTTCGCTTCCTGAATCCACCACGAGGGGTGAACCGCTTTGCGGCGATGATTCCGGATGGCTCGGGACGGAATCGAACCGCCGACACGAGGATTTTCAGTCCTCTGCTCTACCGACTGAGCTACCGAGCCACATAGATAGTTTTCATGAAAAAAGCTCCTTCACAGAGCTAGTTTTTGAATAATGGCGGAGCCGACGGGATTCGAACCCGCGGTCTCCTGCGTGACAGGCAGGCATGTTAGGCCTCTACACCACGGCTCCATGACGATTATTCAAGTGGTGCCGGCGAGAGGACTTGAACCCCCAACCTACTGATTACAAGTCAGTTGCTCTACCAATTGAGCTACACCGGCATAGATAAAGTTTACTTACTGGAACTTGTCACGTGATGCTTCTCTCTGAGTTCGCTACGAGGGGTGAACCGCGCAGCGGTGAGATCACGTTATGGACGGCCGACTAACAACAACCGCCTCCATGCGGTTAGCGTCGGCACTCGGACTTCCTGTCCTCGCTGACGGAACCGTCACGTTATGGACGCTGACGGGATCGCGTGTACTCCGAGCATTCACTTCTCTCTGAGTTCGCTACGAGGGGTGAACCGCGCAGCGGTGAGATCACGTTATGGACGGCCGACTAACAACAACCGCCTCCATGCGGTTAACGTCGGCACTCGGACTTCCTGTCCTCGCTGACGGAACCGTCACGCTATGGACGCTGACGGGATCGAACCGCCGACCCTCTGCTTGTAAGGCAGATGCTCTCCCAGCTGAGCTAAGCGTCCTCGTCACATCGTTATGAATAATGGTAGCGGCGGAGGGGATCGAACCCCCGACCTTACGGGTATGAACCGTACGCTCTAGCCAGCTGAGCTACGCCGCCATATTGAGTTTCTCGGGTTACTTCTTCGCTAACAGCGACCTTATTAAGATAACACAGAACCAGCCTGATATGCAAGTCCAATTTTTATAAAAAATGAATGACTAACGAAGCTCAGCAGCCCCGCTAGGCTACACATCACGAAACACCGTACTAAGTTATCTGTCCGATGGGACTTACACCGATGCCGCCGGACACCGCACCCTAGCGCAGTGTCCGATAGCATATCCGATCAGCGATCGCGCATCAGTGGGAAGAGGAGCACATCACGGATCGATGGCGAATCCGTCAGCAGCATGATCAAACGGTCGATCCCTATGCCGAGGCCGCCTGTCGGTGGCATCCCATACTCCAGCGCACGCACAAAATCATCGTCCATCTCATGTGCCTCATCATTGCCCTGCTCACGCTCGATCAGCTGCGCTTCGAAACGTTCGCGTTGATCGATCGGATCATTCAGCTCCGTGAACGCATTCGCATGCTCGCGACCCACGATGAATAGCTCGAACCGATCCGTAAAACGCGGATCTCGATCGTTCTTCTTAGCGAGTGGAGAGATCGCTACAGGGTGACCCGTAACGAAGGTAGGTTCGATCAATGTATGCTCAACGAAATGCTCGAAGAATGCATTCACAACATGGCCGAACGTATATGATGGCTCTACCGGAACCTTATGCTCCTTCGCGAGCTGAAGCGCGGCTTCGTCGGACATCTGTACACTGAAGTCGACACCTGTCGCCTCTTTCACGAGGTCGACCATCGAGACGCGCCGCCACGGCGTGTTCAGATCGACAGCTTGTCCCTGGTACTGAATCACCTTCGCTCCAAGTACGTCCTGTGCGATCGAAGCGATCATCTCTTCCGTCAATCGCATGATGTCTTGGTAATCAACATACGCTTCATACAGCTCGAGCATCGTGAACTCTGGATTATGACGTGTCGAGATCCCCTCATTACGATAGACGCGCCCAATCTCATATACCTTCTCTAATCCACCCACGATCAGCCGTTTCAGATGCAGCTCGATCGCGATGCGCATATACAGCTGCATGTCCAACGCATTGTGATGCGTGATGAACGGCCTCGCAGCAGCACCACCCGCGATCGCGTGCAGCGTTGGTGTCTCTACCTCTAAGTATCCTCTCTCATCCAGATAGCGTCGCATCGATTGGATGATCTTCGAGCGAAGGATGAATGTATCCTTCACTTCGGGATTCATGATCAGATCCACATAGCGTTGACGATAACGCAGCTCGACATCCTTCAGTCCATGGAACTTATCCGGCAACGGATACAGAGACTTCGTCAACACGGTGAGTGACGATACCTTAACAGATGTTTCTCCCGTCCTCGTCTTGAACACACGTCCGCGAACTCCGATCAGATCACCGAGATCTAGTAGCTTATAGGCTTCATACTCATTCGCACTGACTGAATCCTGTCGTACGTAGATCTGGATACGCCCACTCTTATCCTGGACATGTGCGAATCCTGCCTTACCCATCTTGCGCACCTGCATGACACGCCCAGCGATGCTGACTTCGACGTTCAATTCCTCAAGCTGATCCTCCGACATCTCGGTATACTGCGCTAAGATTTGACTCGCTTGATGTGTACGCTCATATTTTTGTCCGAAGGGGTCAAAACCGAGCTCACGCAGTGCCCTTAATTTATGACGTCGAACGGCTAGCAGCTCATTCATTTCAAGCTCTTGATCCCCAGGATTATGACTGATATCTTGTCCTTGTTGCTCTATACCTGCTCCATTCACTTCCTGACTCAAATCATTCCACTCCTAACTATTACCGTATGTCTACTCCACCAGCAGCACAGCCATGATGATCCTTCACTTCAAGGGTCGGCCCGTATTTCTTAATAAGAAGATATCCTATCCAGCACATAGACCTAGAAAAAGCTCCATATGGAGCTTTTCCATGCGTGTCAACTCTATGTACTTCGTTCTCGGGCTCGTTTCTCTTAGCTCTTACTTCTTAATATCGATAATCTTATACTGGATGATACCCGCGGGAACTTGTACGTCTACAGTTGCTCCCTTCTGTTGCCCGATGATCGCCTTACCGACTGGACTTTCATTGGAGATCTTGTTCTGGAACGGATCTGATTCGGCAGTGCCGACGATCGTATATTCTACCTTATCACCGAATTCCAGATCTTCCAGTATGACCGTCGAGCCGACGCTCACTGTGTTCGTATCGACTTCATCGCTGTTGATGATGCGTGCATTGCGCAGCATCTTCTCGAGTGTGATGATACGTCCTTCGATGAAGGCCTGCTCATTCTTCGCATCTTCATACTCGGAATTCTCACTGATATCACCGTAGCCGATCGCGATCTTGATACGTTCTGCTACCTCGCGACGTTTGACTGATTTGAGGTTCTCTAGCTCTTCCTCGAGTTTCTTCAGTCCTTCCTGGGTAAGGAGTACTTCTTTTTCTGACATAGGTACCGATCTCCTGTCGATTCGTAATTTGCCATGAGGGCCTCCTAAGAGACCGTCATGTAGACACTATATTATTCATATATCCGGAGCATACATGGTATGACTAACAATGTAATCGTTAACTGGAAGAATTTGAATACAAACTCCCACTTTGATTGAATATTATATTACTCACATATGGAAATGTCAATGTAATGCTGGAGCGGCTTCTTGATCGGTTTCTTCCAAGCCCGCTTCCAATTGTTCGACATAATCATACAGGATTCGTACGAGCGACTCCCGCGACGTTAACTCCATGATCTCGTCCTTCACTTTGGCAGAGCCCTTCAGTCCACGAAGATACCACGCCATATGCTTGCGCATATCCTTCACCGCTACTGCCTCACCTCTAAGTGCGATCAAGCGGTCGAGATGGAGCATCGCGATATCAATCTTCTCACGCGCCGTCGGCTCCGGTGGAAGATCACCCTTCGTCAAATATTCGATCGTCCGATACAGCATCCACGGGTTACCAAGTGCTGCACGGCCGATCATCACGCCATCACAACCCGTCATGTCCAGCATCCGCCGGGCATCTTCAGGAGAGAAGACATCCCCATTACCGATGACAGGAATATCCACCGCATCCTTCACTTCCTTAATGATACCCCAGTCAGCTTTGCCGGTATACATCTGTTCCCGCGTCCGACCATGCACACTAACGGCCTGACCGCCCGCACGTTCAACAGCACGCGCGTTATCAACCGCATACACATGATCAGCATCCCAGCCGATTCGCATCTTGACCGTGACGGGTTTGCTGACAGCATCGACGACTGCTGCAACCATCTCATAGATTTTATTCGGATCGAGCAGCCATTTCGCGCCTGCATCACATTTGGTCACCTTCGGTACAGGGCAGCCCATATTGATGTCGATGATATCCGCATTCGTCTGCTTATCGACGACTCGCGCAGCCTCCACCAACGACTCTCTATCTCCACCGAATATTTGCAGGCTGAGAGGCTTCTCTCGCTCATCGACATAGAGCATCTCCATCGTCCGTTTGTTACCGTGTAGGATCGCCTTATCACTGACCATCTCCGCACAGACGAGGCCCGTCCCGAATTCTTTCGCAATCAAGCGAAATGCAGGGTTACAGACGCCCGCCATCGGTGCAAGCACGACTCTGTTATTCATTGTAATATCGCCTATTCTCAGCATCGTTCGTCATCCTCCTTCTAGCTGATATGTATCGACACCTCATCCTACCGGTAGGGTTGCATGAACCTACGCGGGCCGAATTCCATATCTGATATTTCCTATTTATTAACCCCGATTAATTCGTCTATCGTAACGCCCAGCTCATCAGCGATTCGTCCCAGGATTCGCTCATCTGGCTTCCTAGTACCGCGTTCGATTGAGCCGATGACTGCGATCGAGATGTCTACTCTCTTTGACAGTTCACACTGTGTTAATCCCTTTAATTTGCGAAAGGCTCTGACCCGCCTCGCGATTGACATATGCGCCATACTTCGACTCCTTCCCGATCCGGCAGAGAAGCCACCATCCGATGCAGTCTGTCATAGTCAGGGTGCTGCCGATCCAACACGTCGAGCAGTGGGATGAGCACGAAGGCCCTCTCCTTCGCTCGAGGATGGGGAACGATCAGATCTGGTGCTTCGATGCGATTAGCCATATTACCTACCATGATCAGATCTAGATCGATCGTTCGCGGTCCCCAGTGAATATCCCTTCGTCGATCAAGCTGTTGCTCGATGTTCATCATATGGCTGAACAACTCCGTCACCGACATCGCGATATCCAGTACGGCCACCATATTCAGGAATGCGCCTTGATCGGTATATCCAACTGGCTCTGTCTCATAGATGGACGAGCATCGGAGCGCTCTGACGTCTGGCAGATCCTGTAGCTTCCGAAGCGCCTTCTGCAGCCACTCTTCCCTGTTCCCTATATTCGACCCTAAGGCTATATATACTCGTTCATAGGTACCCTGGGTACCATGATCACTTATCACGTCGTTCTCCTCCTAGTCAATTCGACGGACACACCATCATACTCTCCGGCAAATGGCGGACGTGGCTTGGTCACTTGGACCTTCACGAACTGTACTAGTGAATAGTTATCCAGTATGGCACTCGCGATCTGTTCGGCTAATGCTTCGATCAGTTGAAAGGGCTCGCCTTCTACGATCCTTCGTACCACTTCATACACTTCTGCATAGTTCACCGTAAGATCTAGACGATCTTGCTGCCCAGCAGGTTGCAGATCCAGATAACACGAGACATCGACGATGAATCGTTGACCTAACGTTCTCTCCTCAGGCAACACTCCATGATAACCATAGAATGTCATACGTTGCAAAGTTATGTTGTCTAAGTCCAATTTCGACTCACCGCGCTTTCCAAGCTTACGCTGTTCTTCTATTGTATGCTATTCACATCGCTGTATACGATCGCATCACTCATCATAACAGTACGTTTGATCAACCTCACGTCATGCACCCTCACGATCCGACAGCCCTTGACGATCCCTACCGCTACCGTAGCGGCGGTTCCTTCGACTAGCTCATCGACAGGTAGATCAAGCGTGTGCCGGATAACCCGCTTCCGGGATGTCGCCAGTAATACGGGGTAGCCCATCGCGACGATCTCCTCTAGGTGATTCATGACGATCAGATTCTCTTCGTGCGTCTTCGCGAAGCCGATCCCCGGATCGAGGATGATCTGTTCATCGCGCATGCCCGCCTGCTTCGCGATCTCGATGCTCTGTCTAAGATCACGGAGCACATCCGGCATCAAGTCCTCATAGCTCGCTACCTCGCGGTTATGCATGATGACGACAGGGCAGCCTAACTCCGCCGCGGCAACGGCCATCTGCGGATCGCGTCTCAATCCCCATATATCATTCATCCAGTCCGCTCCCGCGTGGATCGCAGCGCGAGCTACTTCAGCCTTATATGTATCCACCGAGATCAGCGCACGGTCACCAACTGCTTCCCGTACTGCTCGGATGACCGGTATTACCCGGCGCATCTCTTCGTCTGCACTGACTGGGGCATGACCGGGTCTCGTGGACTCCCCACCGATATCGATGATATCAGCCCCTTCGTCTACCATCTGGAGAGCACGCTGAACTGCAGTCTCTAGGCTGTTATATAGACCGCCATCCGAGAACGAATCTGGCGTCACATTCAAGATCCCCATGATCGCTGTGCGATTGCTACGCACGATCTCTTGATGCTTCTTCATCCTAGATGATGATGTATGCACGACTATCAACTCCCATCCGTCATCCACGGGCATCTATGCCTGTTCACCGTATAACCTCATCAGCTGAGATGTGATCGCTCCCGGAACCCGGTTCGACAGCACTGTGCTGCTTCCATCCGGCAGATAGACTTCGCGTACCGGTACGATCTCTTGTATAGAATTCGTCAGGAAGATCTCATCGGCTTCTAGTAGCTCCTCCGAGCAGTACTCGCCCTCCACGACATCACAACCGATATCCGATGCGAGCCTCATCACATAGTCCCTAGTTACTCCCGGCAAGACACCTGTAGCTAACGAGGGCGTATGCAAGACTTGATCCTTCACGAAGAACAAGTTGCTGACGATTCCTTCTGTTAGCTCAGATCGCTCATTAAGCTGTATGCCTTCCGCCTCTTGCGCCCATGGATAGTTCATCAGCTCACGCTTCGCTAGCCAACCGTTCATATATTGAAACGACTTAAGTCGCCATCTGGTCTCGGGGATCGGACGCACCGTACGCAATAGCTGTACCGGGCGTCCGGATGTATACCACTCTTCGACCATGCTGAGTGGCTTCATATAGATCACAACTGTCGGCTCTGAGGTGAAAGCTCGGACTAACCCAAGCTCATGGACACCAGCAGACACGGAATAACGAATATAGGCATCCTGCATGCCGTTAACCGACAGCAATCGAGCGATCTCTTCGCGAACTCTCGATTGTTCGGCAACATGTGGAATGCCTAAGATATGACAGCCTTCATTCAATCGGGCTAGATGTTGATCTAATAGAAATGGGCGTCCACCGTACGTACGAAGAGTCTCGAACAAGCCTAGTCCATACAGAAATCCATGGTCATAAGCCGATACGGTCGCTTCATGATCCTCGAGCAGCTGACCGTTGACCAAGATCTTCATGCGAACGACTCCGAGGACGACTTGTTCATGAGGAAGTTCCTCAGCATCTGATGACCGTGATCTGTGATGATCGATTCCGGATGGAACTGTACGCCTTCGATCGGGAATTGTCGATGTCTGATGCCCATGATCTCACCGCTTGTCGTCTCTGCTGTGATCTCGAGACAGTCCGGAAGCGTCTCCCGCCGTACGATCAGTGAATGGTATCTGGTCGCCGTGAATGGATTCGCTAATCCTTCGAATACCCCTCGACCGTCATGATGAATCTCGGATGTCTTCCCGTGCATCAACTTCTCCGCGCGTACGACTTCCCCACCGAAAGCTTGGCCGATCGCTTGATGCCCTAGACAGACACCGAGGATCGGAATCTTCCCCTTAAACCTGTCGATCAGATCCAGACTGATCCCCGCTTCATTCGGCGTGCATGGTCCTGGCGAGATCAAGATATGGTCGGGCTGCAGCTGTTCGATGCCGATCAGGTCGATCTCATCATTACGCCTCACGACGATCTCCTGTCCAAGCTCTCCAAGATATTGAACGAGGTTATACGTGAATGAATCATAGTTATCGATGACTAATATCAACTTGCTCCCCCCTCGATGGGCTGTTTGGGATGTTTGGGATGCTCGAAAGCCCCACTCGCTTCTGCCTGTTCGGCGTATTGGACAGCTTTCCACAGTGCCTTAGCTTTGCTTAGTGATTCGCGATATTCTCGCACAGGTATCGAATCGATCACGATACCTGCCCCAGCTTGTACACATGCTCTGCCATCCTTGGCAAGCAAAGTACGTATGATTATATTAAATTCCATATCGCCGTTATAGTCAATCCATCCGAATGAACCTGTGTAGATACCTCGTCGCACTGGCTCAAGCTCCTCGATGATCTCCATCGTGCGAATCTTCGGCGCACCGGTGATCGTTCCTCCAGGGAATACAGCGGCTAGTGCGTCATATTCATCGCGTCCTTCAGGAAGCTCGCCAGATATGTCCGATACGAGATGCATCACATGAGAATATCGTTCGATGACCATCAGCTGATCGACCTGCACAGTCCCATACTCCGCCACTTTGCCGATATCGTTCCGTTCGAGATCGACGAGCATCACATGCTCCGCACGTTCCTTCTCGCTCTCTAGCAGTTCTCGTTCGAGCGCCTGGTCTTCTTCCTTCGTATGACCCCGTCTTCGCGTTCCGGCGATCGGTCTCGTTCGCAGCTTACGGCCTTCTTTCTTCAACAACAGCTCCGGCGATGCCGATACGAGCTCGTGGTCATCTAACCTTAGCAGTCCCATATAAGGGGATGGATTCAACCAACGCAACCATTCGTAGACGATCTCAGGAGCAACCTTGAGCTCTCTCTCCTGTCGCACGGACAGGTTCACTTGGAACACATCGCCCGCCCGAATATATTCTTGGATTCTTTCGACGGCTGAGGTGAAGCGCTCTTTGCTCATGCTCACTTGTAGATCGGATGCATGTTCAAGGTCGATCGCTAACTGATCGGCACCCGCCGCTCGCTCATAAGCTTCCCTACGTGCAGTTCCGACATGCTCGCCTGCCTTCGCACATTTGGTCCACAGAGAGATCATCTGCGTCGCTGCTTGCTCCGCTTTGTCATATAGCGCGAGCAATGTCGATTCCTCTATCCGTTCATTCGTCATTTCCCGGGAAATGTAAGTATATATGCATACGATAAGCTTCTCCCGTTCATGATCATAGACCCATACACGGTCGAACATCATGAATACGTAATCAGGCGTTTCCCCAACAGGATCTGCGATCACTGGTAATCGCTCTAACGAACGTGCGACATCATACCCGATATATCCGACACAGCCTCCCGTAAAAGGGGGAGCCCCCATATCCTTCGGCACCTGATACTTCGACATCCATCGTCGTAGTACATGAAGTGGACTTCCTTCCCACCTCTGAGTGGCTTCGTACCGATGATGAGATGGACGACCCTGAGAGCGTCTACGAGAGCTAGAGTCCCCATCCTTCTGATCGACGTCAGTGTCGAATAGTCGAAGGATCTCCTCTATATCATCAGGTGTCACACGTTGTCGTTCGATCGCGTCGTCTCCTGTACCCGATATGATCGACTGGGGATGAAGACCCATGAACGTATATTTGCCGGACCGACCGCTCTCTAGGACGAATGAGTACGGAGAGGCACAATCCCAGAATGGTTCCCACGAAGCAGGTAACCCCGCTGGCCAATCCATCTCGCATATGTACGGCAGCATATTATAGGAAGCACTCCAGCGCTTCCAATCCTCCCTATCGGTACGAATCATCTCCCGCCGACCTCCCGCTTCTTGACGTAATGAGGTTAGTATAATGGAAACGATGGAAAATCTCAAAAAATCTTTTTTTAGATGATGATGTGAAAAACACTTGCATGACATCATCGCATCCTATATACTTCATTACATGAGTAACTAACCGCTTAAGTAAACATGCCACATGCGTGGAGGTGAAAGAATGGCTGCTTCCTTTAACGACAGCACCGCAATCTTCCTACAGATCGCGAGGAAGATCGAAGACGACATCGTCGAACAGCGCCTGAACGAAGGTGATCAAGTCCCTTCGACGAACCAATTCGCATCGTTCTATCAGATCAACCCCGCCACTGCAGCTAAAGGGATTAATCTCCTTGTTGACGAGGGCATCCTCTTCAAAAAACGCGGCATCGGCATGTTCGTTGCTGAAGGAGCCAGAACTGCGCTTATGAACAAACGAAAGATGTCGTTCTATGATGATTATGTCATTCCGCTGATCAAAGAATCGGAGAAGATCGGCATCTCGATCACTGAGCTTATTCAGATGATCGATCAAGGGAGAGAAGGGGAGGAATAACACATGATACAGTTCGAAAACATTCACAAGAGATATTCCGATGGCAAGATCGCCTTAGAAAATATCCGTCTAAAGCTGGAACCAAACCGCATATACGGTCTGCTAGGTCGTAATGGTGCAGGGAAGACGACCCTCATGCACCTGCTAACTGCCCAGCTATTACCTACATCGGGTCGCATCAGGGTGAGTGGACAGGAACCCTTCGAGAATGCCGAGCTGCTGCAGAACATATGCTTCGTGAAAGAAAGCCAGCCATATCGCAAAAATCTCAGAATACGAGAAGTCTTAAAGCTAGCCTCACTGTTCTTTCCGAATTGGGACTCATCATTTGCCGAGCGACTCCTACAGGATTTTGATCTCGATGTTAACAAGAAGATGAATTCGCTATCGAGAGGGATGGAATCTGCGGTAGGCATCATCATCGGCCTCGCCAGTCGAGCGCCGATCACGATCTATGATGAGCCATATCTCGGTCTAGATGCAGTTGCGAGGAAAGTGTTTTACGATCGATTGCTAGAAGATTTCATGAAGCATCCGCGAACGATCATCATGTCCACGCATCTGATCGATGAAGTCAGCAAGCTGTTCGAGCACGTGGTCATGATCCACCAAGGCCGCATCATGCTCGACGAGGAAGTCGAATCCATCCTAGCACGTGCTTACTTCATTAATGGAAGCAAGGATATGGTCGCCACTCTTGCGAACGATCCGCGCATCCTGCATATCGAGACACTAGGCGTCACATCAGTCGCTTCTTGGTTTGGCGAGATGAGCGAGGATGAGTTCCGTAAGTTGACTGCACAAGGCTTCACGCTCAGTAACATGCCATTGCAACAGCTTCTCGTACAGTTAACGACGGAGAGAAGAGAGGAGATTCACATATGACGAACCGTTTAAGACCGAACCTTTACTTGCAGTTTAAGCTAATCCGACCTTCTATTACGATATTTTGGAGCATCGTCATCTCGATTCAAGCCGCACTGTTGATCTTACTTATCACCTTGCATGATACTGCTACTGATTCCTCGATGGTGTTTGGTGGCACGGGAGCTCTTTACGTCTTTTCGTTCATATTAGGCATGCTGACATTCAAGGACGCGTTCCCACTCGCACTAAGCATGGGTGCCACACGTAGATCCTACTATCTCGGAACTCAGCTTGCTTATGTCCTCTTATCACTATTCCAAGCAGCCCTCGTTACAATACTAGGGATTGTTGAAGGGATCATCGAACGAAGCGTAGATGTGCCACTCCAGCTCTACCATTACCGGCTTATCGGCGCGTCGAGTTATGTAGAATCCTTCGTGTTTCAATTCGTACTCGTCCTCTTCCTAACGGTTATGGCTGACCTCTGTGCAGCATGGACGTATAAGATCGGTCGAGTCTTCTTGTTCGGAATCGGCGCGATCATGATCATCTTCGTATCCTTAGCGGTATTCTTCGGGTGGTTCAGTCCCGTCTTCGAATGGCTTATGACGATCGATTCATACTGGGAAGGCATCCTCTATATCCTGCCAGCAGCGATCGTATGTATGCTATTAAGCTGGTTGCCGATCCGTCGCGTTGAGCTGAAGAAGAGCTAGGACCCCCCGATTATGGATTAAGAAACTAGACCTTCGACGACAGGTGCTAGGACCGATATGTAGGTGAGTGTAGCGAATTCGATTCGTCATCGCGATGTAGACAAATAAAGGGAGCCAGATGGCTCCCTTTACAGATATATTCGGCTAAGACTTAGTCGAACTGATATAGCGGTGTGCTTAAGTAACGTTCGCCGTTAGACGGCAGTACTGCGACGACGCGCTTGCCTTTGCCAAGCTCTTTAGCGACTTGCAGTGCGGCGTAGATCGCTGCACCGGAAGAGATTCCGCCGAGGATTCCTTCCTCACGAGCGACACGACGCGAGGTCTCGAACGCTTGATCATTCTCAACCGTAACGACCCCGTCATAGATTCCCGTATCGAGGATATCAGGTACGAAGCCTGCGCCGATCCCTTGGATCTTATGCGGGCCCGGTTGGCCACCAGACAATACAGGGGAAGCAGTCGGCTCTACGGCGTAGATCTTGATGCCAGGGAAGTTCTCCTTCAGCACAGACCCAGCGCCCGTGATCGTACCACCAGTACCGATCCCCGCAACGAAAGCATCTAGCTTACCGTCATGAGATTTGATCGCTTCCACGATCTCAGGGCCAGTCGTTTCACGGTGAATCTTCACATTCGCCATGTTCTTGAACTGCTGCGGCATGAAGTAGCCTGGATTCTCAGCGACTAGTTCTTCTGCCTTACGGATCGCACCCTTCATCCCTTCAGGGCCAGGTGTCAGTACTAGCTCAGCGCCATATGCACGTAGCAGATTGCGGCGCTCCATGCTCATCGTCTCTGGCATAACGAGGATCGCTCTGTAGCCTTTCGCTGCAGCTACCATCGCGAGGCCGATACCCGTGTTACCGCTAGTCGGCTCGACGATCGTGTCGCCTGGCTTAAGCTTGCCTTCTTGCTCTGCAGTCTCCACCATGCTGATCGCGATCCGATCCTTAACGCTGGAGCCTGGGTTCTGATACTCAAGCTTCACATAGACTTCCGCACTATCTTCAGGTACAACCCGGTTCAAGCGGACGAGCGGCGTGTCTCCGATCAATTGCGTCACATTTTGTACGATCTTTGCCATTGTGAATGTTACCTCCCTATACATCGTTCTTCTTCCTTTGAATACCCGCTATTCCGAGTAATCAAGTCGGCTTTATGATATTTTCATATTATCAGCGCATGGTGAAGTTGTCAATGGCATACCCAGAGATTCATCATATTTTATCCAGAAGCTGCTGCAGACGATCGCGGTCGAAATGATATGCCTCATTACAAAAATGACAGACGACCTCTACCTGCTCATCATCCTGCATGAGCTGCGCAATCTCCTGTCTACCCATGCTGATCAACGTCCGCTCTACCCGCTCTTCCGAGCACTGACAACGGAACGTCGCATCCTGTGAGTCCAGTATCTCCACATCGTCTACTACCTTAGATACGATCTCCTCCAGGGTGAGCCCGCTATCTAACATCTCGGTTACCGGCCGTAGGTTCGCAAGCCGCTGCTCAATCTCCCTGATATCCTCATCCGTAAGTCCAGGCATGAGCTGGATGATGAAGCCGCCAGAAGCCCGCACGGTACCATCCGGATTCACCAGCACCCCAACTGCCACAGCAGAAGGCGTCTGCTCGGACTTAGCGAAGTAGTACGTAAAATCTTCACCAAGCTCCCCAGAGATGATCGGTACACTGCCGCGATACGGTTCCTTCATCCCAAGATCCTTGATCACATAGATGTTCCCTTCACGACCAACAGCACCGGCTACATCTAGCTTGCCTACATCATTCAGCGGCAGATCCACATGCGGATTATCCACATACCCCCTGACCTCGCCGTTCGCATTCGCATCGACGACGATCTGTCCGACAGGGCCATCACCTTTCACTTGGATCGTCAGTTTCTCCTCGCCCTTCAACATCGCCCCCATCATGAGTCCAGCACATACCGTTCTTCCTAAAGCTGCCGTAACCGTTGGCCAGGTATCATGACGCCGCTGTAGCTCTCCCGTGATCCCAGTGGCATGGACACCGAATACACGTACTTGACCGTGTAATGCGATGCCGCGAATTAGATAATCACGCATAACGCACCCCCTAGTTATCCACAAAGCTGTTATACATTCCGTTCATATAAGACACGAAGACCTGTTAATGTGAGCAGAGCGTTCACTTCGTCGATCGTCGACGATTCAGACGCGATCAGCTCCGCGAATCCACCGGTGGCGATAACCTTCGGCTGTTTTCCCGTCTCCTCACATATTCGGTTCACGATCCCATCCACTTGGCCCACGTAGCCGTATATGATTCCCGATTGCATCGACGATACCGTATTGCGACCGATCGTATCCTTCGGCTTGTTGAGCTCGATACGCGGTAGCTTAGCAGCACGCTGATATAGCGCTTCCGTCGAGATACCGATCCCCGGCGCGATCGCACCACCGATATACTGACCATGCTCATCGATATAGTCATATGTAGTAGCCGTTCCGAAGTCAACGATGATGAGCGGAGGTCCATACAGCTCGATCGCCGCTACAGCATTCACGATCCGATCGGCTCCGACTTCCTTCGGATTTTCGTAACGGATGTTTAGGCCCGTCTTCAGCCCCGGCCCGACCACGAACGGTACTTTATGAAGGTAGCGTTCACACATCTCATCGAGTATATAATTAAGAGGCGGCACGACGGATGAGATGATCACACCGTTAATATCTGCAATATTAACTTGTGCATGCTGGAATAAGTTGCATATCGCTAATCCATATTCATCTGCAGTAGATGATCGGTTCGTGCTGAGCCGCCAGTTATGTAGTAGATCGCGGCCTTCGTATACGCCTATGACGATATTCGTATTGCCGACATCCATGACGAGTATCATATTTGCCGCTCCTTCTTCGCATTCAGATCAAGACTTATATCTAATGATCGGACGGAATGTGTCAGTCCCCCGACGGAGATGACATCGACACCAGTCGCAGCGATCTGTCTGACCGTCTGGAGCGTGACGCCGCCGGACGCTTCCACGATCACATGTGATGCTTGCGATCGTATATAGCGAACTGCTTCTTCCATCGATGGTACTCCCATATTATCCAACATGATGATATCGGCTCCCGCTTCGATCGCTTCCTTCACCTGATCGAGCGTCTCCGTCTCCACTTCGATCTTCATCGTATGCGGGATCGCTTGTCTGGCAGCCGTGATCGCATGACGGATGCCACCTGACGCCTTGATATGATTGTCCTTGATCATGACGGCGTCGGACAAGCCATAGCGATGATTATGCCCGCCTCCGACTCGCACGGCGTACTTCTCTAGCATCCGATGTCCAGGCGTTGTCTTACGAGTATCGACGAGACGCGCAGGTAGCCCCTGTAGCTCGCGTACGAACTCGGCTGTCTTCGTGGCGATGCCGGACAATCGCTGCAGTAGATTCAGCGCCAGCCGTTCTCCCCCGAGTATACTTCTCGTGCTACCATGCACGCGGGCGATCGTGTCGCCCTTCGTTACATGGCTACCCTCCGTGACGAGCGCCCGAAACTTCAGCTGATCATCCACGGCTCGGAAGACCGCTTCTGCTACTGTCAGACCCGCGACGATCCCGTCATCCTTCATATGGATGATGCCGATCGATTCATGATCTGCTGGTATCGTGGCGAGCGACGTCACATCACCCGTGCCGTGATCTTCAGCCAGCCAGTCTGTGATGAGTTGTTGTAATATGACGGTATTAAGCGTGATCATAGATGAGTTCCTCCACTACCCCGACTTCTCTCTGTAATAACAGATGCTTCAACCACATATCATCGCGTTCAGGATAATCCTCGCGATAATGACCGCCACGGCTCTCCTGCCTCAGCAACGCCGCTTCAGTCGTCAGTAATGCACATGTAAGCAAGTTAGCGAATTCGAACTCTTCTCTACTCGTCAAGCGAGCATCGAAGATAGATTGGTGGCGTCGTAGCTCTTCGAGTGCTTTCTTCAGCGAATATTCATGACGCCGAACACCGACATGACGCAGCATCGTCTTCTGAAGCTTCAGCCGCTTCTCGATGACAGGTTGGCGAGATGGCTCCGTACGGTGGAACTGGCAAGTGACCGACACAGGCGTCGTGATCGGCGCAAGCTGACCCATCCTCTGTATGATCCGTCTGCCGAATACGACGGCCTCCGACAGAGAGTTACTTGCCAGACGATTCGCACCATGTACGCCCGTCGAGCTCGCTTCGCCGCAAGCGAATAACCGTCTCACATTCGTTTCCCCGTAGAGGTCGGTTTTTATGCCCCCCATCATGTAATGAGCGGCCGGTGCGACTGGGATCCAGTCAGCAGTCAGATCTAAGCCATATCCGAGGCAGGTCTCATAGATCGTCGGAAACCGGTGGCGCACGACATCCGCCTCCACATGAGTAATATCGATATATACAAATGTCGACTTCGTCGCTTCCATCTCACTTACGATCGCGCGTGCCACGATATCTCTCGGAGCTAGCTCTAACTGCGGGTGATAGCGCTCCATGAACCGTTCCCCATGGATGTTGCGGAGCACTGCCCCTTCGCCGCGTACGGCTTCCGAGATGAGGAACCTGGGAGCGCCAGGATAGCTGAGCACCGTAGGGTGAAACTGGACGAACTCGACATCACGGATGTACGCTCCCGCTCGATAAGCGATCGCGATCCCATCACCTGTTGCGACGTCTGGATTCGTCGTATATCGATATAACTGCCCAGCACCGCCAGAGCATAAGATGGTCGCATGAGCGGATACGAAGACATGTGATCCATCAGGCTTCAGGACAAGTGCACCATAGCACTCCGATCGTTGTGTGATCAGGTCGATGACGAAGTGATCGTCCCAGACGGTGATATTCGGATCTTGCCGAACCTTCTCTGACAACGCACGCACGATCTCATAGCCCGTGGCATCTCCGTTCGCATGCAGGATGCGACGCCTGCTATGCGCGCCTTCCATCGTAAGTGCATATCCCCCGTCCTGCTCGGTATCGAAGTTCGTACCTAAACGGATGAGATCTTGCACGCCCTCAGGCCCTTCGTGTACGAGAACGTCGACAGCTTGTGGATCGCATAATCCTGCCCCAGCGATCAACGTATCCTGACGATGGTAGTCGGGCGAATCCTCCTCATCGAACACAGCGGCGATCCCGCCTTGTGCGAATCGGGTATTACTGTCCATCAGTGACTTCTTCGTGATCATGATCACATGACGATGTGTACGACTTGCTTCGATCGCGGTGAATAGCCCTGCTATACCGGCACCGATGACGATAACGTCGCATTGCTCGCGAGGCAGATTATCCAGCGAGAAATCGACGAGATACTGAGGAGCTATCATGGTATATGCCACCTTTTACGAGATCTCCCATGCAATATAGAAAGAATGGGACCTATTGAACTTGCAGCATCCGCTCTAGCGACTGTCTAGCCTGAGCAGCGACTTCTGGTGGTACATAGATCTGCGGCTGCATCGTTTCTAGGCAACGAACGACCTTCTTAAGATTATTCACCTTCATATTCGGACACACTAAGAACTTCGATGCGAAGTGGAATGTCTTATGCGGGCTATCGAGACGAAGCTGATAGCCAGTTCCATCTTCCGTTCCGACGATAAATTCCTGGCATTCTGACTCTCGGCAATACTTCAGGATCGCCGTCGTACTACCTACGAAGTCGGCTTGCTCGACAACCTCCGGACGACATTCTGGATGAACGACGAATTCGGCATGCGGGTACTTCGCTCGCATCTCTTCCACATCGCGCAGCGTTAACATGTCGTGCGTGTTGCAGTATCCTTCCCAGAGAATCATCTTCTTGTCGGTGAATTGCTGGACATAGCGTCCGAGATTCTTGTCCGGACAGAAGATGATCTCATCTGTATCCAACGATTGGACAACCTTCACCGCGTTCGATGATGTGCAGCATATGTCCGTGACGGACTTCACTTCAGCAGATGAGTTAATATATGTGACAACCTTGGCGTTCGGATGCTTCGCCTTCAGCTCACGCAGACCTTCTACGTTAGCCATATCGGCCATCGGACATCCAGCCCTCTCGTCTGGGATTAACACCGTCTTATCCGGCGCGAGGATCTTCGCACTCTCTCCCATGAAGTGCACGCCACAGAACACGATCACATCCGCATCTGTCTGTGCCGCTTTCTGAGCTAGGAGGAAAGAATCCCCTCGAAAATCCGCCACCTCTTGTATCTCATCGCGCTGGTAATAGTGCGCCAGTATGATCGCGTTCCGTTCTTTCTTCAGCTCCAGCAGCCTCTCTTTAAGCTCCCGATTCTGCTCTTCCTTCCGTTGCTGGGCAAGTTGTTCCATGGTCATCGCCATCGTTCCAGCCGCCTCCCCTCGTGAAAAAATGTACAAAGTAAGTGATATAAAAACTCCGGCTAGTTAGCCGATTCAAACTAAATTTACACAACGCTGACGATGGTGTCAATGTATATCCAGCCTATTTAGCAAAATTTTGTGATCAACATCACAATGCACGCTCTCCTTTTTCTCTTTTTTTCCGTTTGGGTGGACATGAGGGACAGATGAATCGTACGTACTTGTTGCGTATGCTAATCTAACAGATTCCACACGCCCCTCTACCCCGCGCCAATCCAGTTCAAGCCTCGTTCATGAGACTACTGATTCCACACGCCCCCTACCCGCGCCATCGTTCATGAGACCGCTGATTCCACACGCCCCCTATCCGCGCCATCGTTTCATGAGACCGCTGATTCCACACGCCCCCTACCCGCGCCATCGTTTCATGAGACCGCTGATTCCACACGCCCCCTACCCGCGCCATCGTTTCATGAGACTACTGATTCTAACGGTCTCAGATGACACTAATGGGCCTTTTTGGAGCGATTTTCTAATCTAACGGTCCCAGATGACACTATCCTGCTGTTTCGATCACCAAAGCACACAAAATCTAGCTAATAGGGGCTCCTCAGACCGTTAGAATATAAAACCCTTAGAAATGGATGAAATAAGGTATTCTGAGACCGTTACAACTTACTCCGCTATCGAAATCAAGTGACACACCCATATGGTTGACCACCTTCATGTGACGCTTACGAATGTCCAACCCCCATGGAATAACAACGAGCAACAGCTGGCGGAGAATTCGCCAGCTGTTGCTCGTTATTTGTACCCACGTATGGTCTTGCATGGTCGCCTTCATTGTCAGCGCCTGGCGAATCGGCTGCATGGTCGCCTTCATTGTCAGCGCCATGCGAATCAGCGGCATGGTCGCCTTCATTGTCAGCGCCTGACGAATGGCTGCATAGTCGCCTTCATTGTCAGCGCCTGGCGAATCGGCTGCATGGTCGCCTTCATTGTCAGCGCCTGACGAATGGCTGCATAGTCGCCTTCATTGTCAGCGCCTGGCGAATCGGCTGCATGGTCGCCTTCATTGTCAGCGCCTGGCGAATCAGCTGCATGGTCGCCTTCGTACGCAACATCCGCGACCGCCCTGCAGGCTATCCAAGCGATCCTTCAGCCATCCGCCATCTCCGCGACGACCCGACTTAGTTCTCGTCTCGACCATCTCCACCACGGCTGTCTTTATTACCGCCTTGGCCTTCTCCACCACGGCTGTCTTTATTCCCGCCTTGGCCTTCTCCACCACGGCCGTCTTTATTACCGCCTTGGCCTTCTCCGCGCTCCGAATCTCCGTCCTGAGTCTTCTCGTCTGCAGGCTTTTCAGGGTTACCTTCGCCCACATCCACCGCATCCGAGGAGGATTGTTCGTCTCGCTTCGACTTATGGTCGAAGTCTAGCTTGTTCGCGTCATTCGCAGATTGCTGTTGGATATTCACCTTCACATCGTTCGATGCATCGACGTCTTTCTTTGGCTCGCTCTGCGAGTCATCGAATTTGACTGGCTCTTCACTTAACTCACCTGTCTCCAGCAGCTCGGTAATCTGCTGTTTATCAAGCGTTTCGTATTTGATGAGGGCATTCGCTAGTATGTGCATCTTATCCTCGCGTTCCTGCAGGATGCTCTTCGCACGATCGTAGCAGGCGCGGATCATCGATTGCATCTCCTGGTCGATCTCATAAGCGATCGCATCGCTGTAGTTCTGCTCATGTCCGATATCACGGCCAAGGAATACTTGACCTTGTGTATTACCGAACTGTAACGGTCCCAGCTTATCACTCATCCCGTATTCCATGATCATCGCTCGAACGATCTGCGTTGCCTTACGGAAGTCATCATAAGCTCCCGTGCCGATCTCTCCGATGAACATCTCTTCTGCTACGCGCCCACCTAGTAATCCGACGATGCGATCGAGCAGCTCAGACTTCGTCTGCAGCATGCGATCTTCGCCTTCCTTCGGAATCATCATCGCATAGCCGCCAGCACGACCGCGAGGTACGATCGTAACCTTATGGATCACGTCTGCATGACGTACATAGTATCCGATGATCGCATGCCCCGCTTCGTGGTAGGCGATCGTTCGCTTCTCCCGGTCACTGATGATGCGGCTCTTCTTCTGCGTACCGACGATGACGCGGTCGAATGCTTCATCGAGCTCAGACATCGAGATCTCCTTCCGATTACGACGGGCAGCGATAAGTGCCGCCTCATTCAACAGATTCTCTAGGTCTGCGCCAGTGAAGCCAGTCGTGTAACGAGCTAGCACGTCGAATTTGACGTCTTTGGCCAGAGGCTTATTACGCGCATGAACCTTCAGTACCGCCTCACGACCCTTCAAGTCTGGGCGATCTACCGTGATCTGTCTGTCGAACCGTCCCGGACGGAGGAGTGCAGGATCTAGGATATCTGGACGGTTCGTCGCTGCGATGATGATGATCCCTTCATTCGCACCGAAACCATCCATCTCGACGAGCAACTGATTAAGTGTCTGCTCACGTTCATCGTGTCCGCCTCCAAGTCCGGCGCCACGTTGGCGACCTACAGCATCGATCTCATCGATGAATATGATACATGGTGCGTTCTTCTTCGCGTTCTCGAATAAATCACGTACGCGGGATGCACCAACACCAACGAACATCTCGACGAAGTCGGAGCCGCTTATACTGAAGAACGGCACCCCCGCCTCACCAGCAACAGCTCGTGCAAGCAGTGTCTTACCTGTTCCTGGAGGGCCATTCAGCAGTACCCCTTTCGGGATGCGTGCGCCAAGAGACGCGAACTTACGCGGATCCTTCAGGAACTCGACGACTTCCACCAGTTCCTGCTTCTCTTCATCTGCGCCTGCGACATCATCGAACGTAACTCTCTTCTTCTCTTCATTATAGAGCCTAGCGCGGCTCTTACCGAAATTCATCACTTTGCCGCCGCCGCCCTGCGCCTGATTCAACAGGAAGAAGAACAGCGCGAACATGATGATGAATGGGATTAGCGTAGTTAAGAGCGTAACCCATATACTCTGCCCTTCCATCGGCATATATTGTTCCTTGATGCCGGCGGCCTCAATCTTCTGGATGACATCCGGAGTATATGGCGCACGTGTCCAGAAATCCGTTGAAGGATATTCACTCGGATTCGGATTGATCTTCATCTTGCCAGTAATGTAATACGTATACCCATCGAATCTCGCGTCTATCTGATTGATATTGTTTTGCTCAAGCTGGGAACGAAATACATCATAGGTTAGTTCGGATCTTTGTTCGTTGCTATTGCTTATGAAGTTTACGATACCAACGACGATAAGTATGATAATTAAGTAAAATCCGGTGTTCTTTATGAATCGATTCATCCCCACCCTCCTCTCAGTGGCACATTTGATTCTGCTTCATTGTAGGCAGAAGTTCTAATCATTTTATCACGGCATCCCATTGAACACAATTCGGCGACTGAGCGGCTGGCTAGCAATCGTCTACGCATAGATCTCCGGCTTCAATATTCCGATATAAGGAAGATTGCGATACCTCTCCGCGTAGTCTAATCCATATCCGACGACGAACGCATCTGGCAGGATGAATCCTTTATAATCTGCCTCCAGTTCAACTTTCCGGCCGGTCGGCTTATCGAACAGTGCGACGACTGAGACAGACTTTGCGTTACGTCTTTCTAGCACATCGACGAGATAGCTCAACGTTAAGCCGCTATCGATGATATCCTCTGCGATGATCACGTCACGACCCTCCACCGATACGTCTAGATCCTTGATGATCTTGACGACTCCCGATGATTTGGTGGACTGACCGTAGCTAGAGATCGCCATAAAATCCACTTCGATCGGAACAGTGATACATCTCGTTAGATCTGCCATGAACATAAAAGCGCCTTTCAGCACACAGATCACAAGCGGATTACGTTGTTCATACTGCTCGCTAATCTGCACACCTAATTCGCGAATTTTGTCTTGGATCTGCTGCTCGGTGAACAAGATTTCTTGGATGTCGTTATGCAAAGACGTTAACCTCCTAATTAGTCTATGTTGGAGTACATGCTGTCATTCTGCTCGAACTGAATACGGAGCACTTTTTTCGTGCGATCTTGGATAAGCGCGTGACCGGAACGTCTAATCCCACAAGCCCACAGCAACCGTCCCGCAGCATCGAACACAAGTGGCACCGTATCCCGTCTACTAGGTGGAACCTTCAGGTCGATGAACAGCTCCTTCAGCTTCTTCGTACCCTGCATGTTCATCAGCTGGATACGATCCCCTGGGCGTCTGTTCCGTATCGTGAGAGGGAAAGTCAGGTGATCTATATCGAAGTATGCGCACGATACGCCAAAACCATCACAAGTGTCAGGCGAGATCGCTGACACTTCCTCATGAGTGCTAAGACGTAGACTGGCATCTGCTTCGGCGATCAATACACAGCTATTCTCCTGTTCCACGACATATTCATACGAACGAGCAGTATGTTCAGGTTGGCTGATGGTAAGTCGCAGCTCGTCATATTCTCGTATGAATGTCACCCCAGGTAGGTGCAAGGTGATCGAAGGTACATCTGTTCGCAGGATCGCTTCTCGGACCTGCTCGATATGTATAGCTTGTACTTGGCCTTGATTTTTACACAGATAACTTAATATTAGTTTAATCACTCTTCTTTGTAAAGCAACATCCAGCAGTAGCATCTGCTCCCGATCGCCCGTGTAGCCATAAGTACTACGCCTGAATACTCGAGACGACTCTGACTCTGCAAGTGAATGCAACAATCGGTCCTCATCACGTAGGATATCTGCCATGCGGATCAACGATGGAATGAGTTCTGGATTGAAGCTTTTAAGCCTTGGCATAACATCCATCCGCAATCTATTCCGCGTATACTTAGGCAGCTCGTTACTGCTGTCCGTACAGTAAGCATACCCATGCTCATGCATATACCGAAATATCTCTTCCTTATATATACGGAGTAACGGACGTACGAGTTTCACACCTTGTCGCCAGGCTACTGGGGCCATGCCGGTTATCCCGGTGAGAGAAGAGCCTCGAAGGATTCTCATCAGTACGGTCTCCGCCTGATCATCCGCATGGTGGCCAAGTGCGAGTACATCCGCCCGACACTCCGCTACCGTCTCCAGTAGATAGCCATACCGGATCTCCCTCGCGACTTCTTGTGGATTCCCTCCCGACGCCGCTACAGCAGCTGGTATATCGGCATTATATATCGTGCATGGCCAGCCCAGCTGTTCAGAGAGGGAGCGCACCCACTCCGCTTCACGCCGTGACTCCTCACCCCGAAATCCATGATCGATATGAGCCACATGCAGCTTCAACGACCAGCGATTCGCTAGCTCTGACAAGATGTGCAAGAGGGCCGTTGAGTCAGGTCCGCCCGATACCGCGACGACGATCTGCTCCCCTTCACGAAACAGTCCTTCACTTCTGATGAAGTGCTCTGTACGCAACATGATCGACAACCGCCAATCTCCTCCTCATCGGGGACTAGAAAAACTCCTCTACTACCGAATAATCCTTCACCCGAAGGTGCTCAGCTGATTCTATCATTCGTCTTCACCAAGAACCCGCCTCGCAGCTTCAATCGATGCGGTGAAGACATACATGATGACGATGCTTCATCATGGTAGCACACCCGGTTGAAAAGTCCAATATACTGCCGCTCCGAAGATCATCACGGTTAGTGCGAAGACGACAGCTAAGCTTGTTGTGACCGCAGGGGATGCTCGATGTTCCTGTCGATTCCTCTGCTGCTTGCTGTCAGCCCTATAGACACATCTCCGCCAAGCCTCGCGTGCTTCAGCAGCGCTACTTAACTGACCATCCAGACACGCTAAGATAACCGAAGACACCTGCTTGCTCACCGGCAACTGTTCAGTTAACGGCATGAGCTGTGCCACACTTCGCTCCTGACTCGCTTCTAGCACTGCCAGCTCGTTCCCGTCTGGATCCGCCAATTCCAAGCAGAGGATCGCGAAGGCGAACAGATCATATGCCGGATCTGCCGTGCGTGTCCCAGCTCGCCAGTACCCTCTATCGTATCGTTCCGTATATTGACGAACCGCTTTACCGTAGCCCGTCAACCCGCCATAGTCGATTAATTCGGTCGTGCCATAACCGGATACTAATATATTAGCAGATTTTAAGTCGCCGAATATATAGCCTCTCCCGTGAAGATCCATAAGCTGCGTAAGGATGCGATACCCGATTACTGGATACCATTCCATCCCATTCTCTAGCAGAAACCTTCGAGGATGTACACCGGGGACATACTTCATCACATAATAAGGAACCGTGCGACTCACGTCGTGCCAATCATCTGCGTCGACCATATAGCCACCTATCGACTTCCCATCCCGCTGCAGATCGGTCAAGCCATTAATCTCTGATTGCAGATCGAGTGGATCATACCCTAGTTTTAGCGCATATCTTTCTTTATCCCTTACGACTAGGTAGACACGTCCATTCGCACCTGAACCTAGCTCCTGCTCGATGCGATAGCTATGACCATGCCAACGACCCGTAATGACATCACCAGGCTTCAGCCGAAGTTCAGACCACATAGTCTTGTAGCAGCCCCATGTCCTGTGCCTCCTGTGAACGCTTGCGCTGATCGATCTCACGCCGGTGTTCAGTCGTTCCCTCTGTTGTATACTGAAGAGCACTCATGATGGCTGGACCCGTCGGAGTTACACCTCGTGGTGCCATTCGCTTGAAGATCTGTTTCACGTCCGATAGCTTATCCGTCCAAGACACCGTGACACCTGCTGCCTCCCCTATATCATCAGGATATTGCAAGACACTAATCTCGCTCCGACCAGATCTCGCCTCCAGACTAAGAGATAGATCATACACCGCATCCTCGACCGATGGGAGCTTTGCCTTCATACTCGCACTCGTGTCGATCAACAAGCATACTCGCAATCCCGCCTGTTCTCCCAGATCGTCCATCACTTTCACGACATGCGCTCGCTTAACTGGTGACAGCTGCTCCACCGTTTCGACAGCGAACGTCTTCTTAAGCTCTCTCTCAACGACCCCGCGGATCGTGTGGGCGACCGTCTTCATCGTCATCATCTGGACGGTCTGCGCCAGCTCTCGTAGCTGTACGATACGACACATACCACCACCAGCCTGAGCGATCGCCTCTGCTTCCGCTGCCCCGCTTCTTCCGATCTCACCCTGATCGATGATCCCGATCACATTGACGGTTACCCCTGCATTCGCAGCATGAGCAGCAGCGACGACAGGATTTAACCCCGTATTCGAACAACCATCTGTGATTAAGATGATTTGTCTGAGCATCTTCTCTCACCCTCTCTTCTAGCAACACGGATTCTAGTATCAGTCTCGCCAAATCAAGAAAGGTTTAATCCTGCGACGCTCATTTATGAAGACGTATCACTCCCCCTTCCAAACTACTCCATCGATGATGCGTAACCGATTACGATAAAAAAGAACCGCTAGACCTTATCAGATCTGCGGTTCTTAACATGCACGAGTCACAGCACACGAACTGCTCGATTCGCTCTCTTAACTAACTGTCTTCGGCCGTTCGATGTGAGGAGCATTGGGCAGGCGGAACGTCGCCCATTCCGGTTGATACTTCTGGATGCTTGCCACGACGACCGTCATATCATCCTTAATCTCACCTTGATGATAGCGCACAACTTTCTCTAGCAATATATCGGCGATATCCTGTGGGTCCTCCGCATCGATCTCTGTGATCAGCCGCTTGATCCACATCTCCTTATTCACGGCATGTCCCGGTGCATCGTAGATGCCATCCGTGATCATCACGAGCGTATCGCCTGGCATCAGCTGTAGTCGGATGAGGTCCACTTCGATATCTTGCAAGATTCCGATCGGGAGATTGTTCGCAGTGATCGTCATCACCTCACCGCCGCGCTTGATGAAGCTCGGCGTAGAGCCCGTCTTCAAGAATGTCGTCCATGCGTTATACTGGTCGATCAAGGCGACATCGATCGTCGCGAACATCTCATCGGAAGACCTGAGCAGTAATACCGAGTTCACGGATTTGATCGCGAGCTCCTCATCCATACCAGACTGGAGCAGCTGTTGTAAGATCGTCAGCGCGGCACTGCTCTCCATCTTCGCTCGTTCACCGTTACCCATGCCGTCGCTCAGTGCAACTGCGAACTTGCCGTTGCCCAGCTCCACCGTACTGAAGCTGTCTCCGGACAACAGAGCGCCGCCCTTGGCTGCACCTGCGATACCGGTATCCACTTCGAACTCCTTCGCCGAGCCGAACGATACCGTGTAGTAGCCTTCCTCCACACCAGCGAACGATTCCTGCTTCACTGCGATGTTCTCCCCTAGGATATCCGATAGGAGCGGTGCGATGATCTTCCGACACTCATCCAGTCCCTTCGTATACTGATGGATAATCTCGATCTCCACATTTCCTTCTTCGAGACTGATGATGTCGATACCGTGAATCGACAACCCCAGCTCCTCCAACGTTTGCCGAATCTGTTCCTCCTGCAGGAACAGCTCATGGCCCTCTCGCTTGATCTCATTCGCTAGATCTTCCATCACTTGCGACACTCCGGACAGTTGTTCTGCGACGAGCAAGCGGCTCTCTTGGATCTGTTTGCGCCAATGCAGATCATGCTGATACATCGCATACTGCTCCTGCATCAGACCTAAGACCGGCTCTGTCTTCATACAAGCCCGGCGCCATTCTGGTAATATATCGTCCTTCGACATGTCCGGCTTGAGCTCGATCGCACTGACCATATCCGTCATCACTTTGTACGTCTGTTGGAAGTTCATATCCCAGCACTTGTTCTGTTTCCAGCACGTAGCGCAAGCTCGCTCCGCTACGTGGTTCATGAAGTGTCCGACTTGCTCTTCCTTCCTCACCTCCGGTGCCTCTGGCGACGGCTGGAAGCTATGCGACAGCTGACGGAACACCTCCGAGAACTGATTCACACGAGAAGCGGTAATCTCTCTAACCCTCTTCGCATAATCATGCTGTGATTTGATGTGCTGCTGTGTACCCGGTACATATTTGGCTACGGTGTCGAGCAGACTGCGTGGCATCAAGAAGAATAAGAAGATCGCAGCGAGTGATTCCCAGATCGAATTCATGATCTGTTGCTGCTCACCGATATAGAAGGTCAGGATCGTTGATCCCAACAACAAGCCGAATGAGACTGCCGGTTTCTTCCCTTCCCGCAACAAGCCCGCCAGCATCCCTGAGAATGCGAGGAGCCCGATCTGATGGACGGCATCAGGGCTCGCTAGACTTAAGATCAATCCTGTCACCACGCCTACCGATGCACCCAGCGGCGCACCACCGGCGATCGCGAATACGAGGATCAATAGGCGAGAGAAGATATGCTCGATAGACACCGTATCCGCAACCAACCATCCGACCGTTCCTGTCATAACGGAACCAAGTAAGATGATCAGACAGATAATCTCCTCGTTCTTGAGGTGATAATTTTTGCGAGTCATCGTGAATACTGGGATCGCTTGTAGGAAGATCAGCGTGAGGATAAAGCCTAGCCCCGCTTCTACACCTCCCATCAACAGTCCGTACCACGATACCGTAGTCTGCACCACGCTGACGATGAAGTCGACGAAGAATGACGATACGAAGATAAGGATCGGCGCATATGAGATATCTGACTTACCGAAGCTCTCAAGCCCCCGCTGGATGGCGAGGAAGATCAACATCCCCGCTGCTAGTAGACCCGTCTGTACTTCGGCACCAACACTCGAGAGCGAGAACAGGCTGCCGCATAACAGCGATAATGCAACCCAGCGGATGACATCACGTCGCAAATAATAGACCACACCGAAAAATGCGAGAGCAAAAGGCGACAGCTCATCTAAGATAACAGCTCTACCTAACAGGAAGCCGATGACGATGAGGACGATCGACCATTTGCGAGCAGCAATTGCTTGCACTACTCTATTCTTGAATAGGAACGTTCCCAGCTTGCTTCCTAATCCCTGCACCTGTACCATCCGATCTGTTTGTGTCGTTGACTTGGACCATCCGTTCCATCTCAGCATAACTTGAAGCACCACCTACATATTTATTCGTGTGCCCATTATTATAGAACGTCGTCCCATTAGAAGTTTGTCATAATAAGTTGGCTTGTCCTTTTTAATTTCCGACAAGATCTTAAGCCGGACTCGGACTGTTAGCGCCCGTCTGCGATCTATGCAGCATCTGTGGTCTCACCACCTCACCCGAACGGACGTGCTCATCAACACACGAGAGAGAATCGACTGCTCGCGAGCCTCCGAATAGGTTGAACAACGATGAAATATTGCACATTCCGTGTGAACCCGTCGAACGATTCTTATAGCTCGACAAACTTACCCCTTGTGGCGTCAACCTCTGGCAGCTCCATGCGCCAATATACCTGCATCAGTAAAGCTTCGGCCTTCTTACCTGCATCAACGTTTTATAACATAAAAAAACCGATCTTCACACATCGTGAAAATCAGTTTTTTCGAATTATGAGCCTACGCTTATGATGACGCGAATGTCGGACTATCCTCTTCTAGATCCCCGACCACCGCGCTTCGAATCTGATTGTTTCTTCAAAGAGGAGATTCGCTCCTCACTGTCTTTCAGAAACCGTGACATCTTGTCTTCGAACGATAGCTTGGGATCGCTCCGGAATCCACCAGATCGGTCTCCACGGTAAGGCTTGCGGTCGCCATATGGAGGCTTCCTATCGCCATACGGTGGCTTGCGGTCGCCATATGAAGGCTTTCGGTCACCAATTGGAGGACGTCTGTCACTAGCGGGTTTGTCCAGGGCTTGTTTGATAGATAGACCAATTTTGCCGTCTTTGTCTACGTTGATGACTTTCACCGTAACGACATCATTAATCTTCAAGTGGTCGTTCACGTCCTTGACGTAATTCTCGGCCACTTCCGATATGTGCACGAGTCCGGTGACACCTCCCGTGAGCTCGACGAATGCTCCGAAATGGGTGATCCCCGTCACCTTGCCCTCTAACTTCGTGCCTACTTCAATTGCCATAAAATCAGATGTTCCTCCCTTGGAATGCCTATCGATGTACATATTGTGTTATGCCGATTATAACCGAAGCCGGCGCAGCGGTCAACGATAATCCTTCGTATGAAGATCATATAGAACGAACAGCTACATCATCATGGATACAGCTGGTATAACGTATCACCGTCTTGCTTCATCTGCAGATCCTTGTAGATCTTCTGTTCGATGTATTCTGGATCCTGTAACCGCTCGATCTCCAGCTTATAGTCATCATGAAGCTGGCGGATCTCTGCGAGCTCCTGTTCCGTCTCGGCGAGCTGGTCAGCTTTCACTTGGGCTAGCATATACTGATCGTAGATCGTAAATCCAGCCCATACGAGAAACCCGAGCAAGATCAACATAAATAATCGGACGCGGCGCTTCTTACCTCTACCGGTCACAGTCCGCGTATCCGTCTTATGTTCTGCATAATCTACTGACATAGCTTGTACTAGCCTCCTACTTATCTCGCTTAAAACGGGATATCTTAGACCTGATCCACCTATGAGCCGCATCGAGTCTGATGGACTTCACGAATGCAGTCAATGGCTTGCGGACAAGTCGCCACAAAGGATACACCAATTGTAGCACAAATTTACATAAGAATATAGAGGCTGTACCAAAAAACATGAGGATCGCGAGTAGAACACGATAGATGAAGATTAGCGGCTTGATAATGAATATGCGAATCAGGTTCAGCAAGAGACGGTAGCCTGCTGTGATCCATTTCAAGAGCAGGCGGACATAACGGATGACGTAAGCGCTAAGCAACGTATAGTAGATCGCGATACCGGCCAATAATCCGAGGAAGATAAACAATCGAACTTCCCCCAGATTGGTCCAATACAAGATGCGAAATACGAGCACCATCGCGGCTAACCAGTACAGGATGTCGAAGAGCGGAACAAGCCACCGGGCAAGACGCAGTTGCCCGGACACGACGCGATAGGTGTCGAGGATCCCGCCCATCATGCAGCCGCAAACGAACATCATCCATAGCGTTAGGAACTGCGTATTCAGACTCACTTGAACAACTTACCGAAGAATCCCGTCGTTTTACCCGGAGCATTCGCATCCAAGTAGGACAGATCATTCACCAAGCCTTCGATGGCGACCAGACCTTGCTCCAGATTGAGATTCTTAATATGCAGATTGGAGCCGCGTATCGTTAAGAACCCGCATTCCGTCTCTAATAGGAACTCTTCACTGTCGAAGCTCTCTACATTCAGTACACCTGATATCTCGAGTAGCTTACGGTTCAACATCTTAATCTCTTGACGCTTGTTCTTCCCTTGTTCGATCATAGCCTGTACCCTCCTCTTACCATCATTCATATGAGGATAGATGACGAGCTAGAACATAAAAAAAAGGACCGGTCACAAGGATCCGGTTCCCTCTTCTCTTAAGATTGTATACATCTCGCCTGCTTCTTCCTTACGAACCGTCTCAGAGATACGTTCGATTCGTACGGTTACGAGCTTCTGTCCGAACTGAATCTTCAGCTCATCTCCAGGCTTCACAGATGCACTCGGCTTCGCCTCGCGCCCGTTCAGCCACACCCGGCCCTGCTCGGATACATCCTTCGCTACCGTACGCCTCTTGATCAGGCGAGAAACTTTCAGGAACTTATCAAGCCGCATTATTTTACAGCTTCTTTAAGCTTGTTACCTGCCTTGAACGCAGGGATCTTCGTTGCCGGGATGTTGATCGTCTTGCCAGTTTGCGGGTTACGACCTACACGTCCGGAACGGCTGCGAGTTTCGAACGTGCCGAAGCCGATTAGCTGCACCTTGTCACCATTCTGAAGTGCACTTGTCACTTCTCCGAGGAATCCGTTCAGAACCGCTTCCACGTCTTTCTTCGTTAATCCGCTCTTCGCAGCGATGTTGTTTACCAGATCCGTCTTGTTCATTGTCCATATAACCTCCTGAGAATGGTTTCATCCATTTTCACTGCCGATCGATACATGGCGTGAAAACCCTGAAGCTCACTAGCATGATTTTATGTATTCTGCTTTGACGAGGAAATTCCTGCTACATGATCGTTTTTCAATAAATTTTTCATCTATTATGATGAGATTAGAGCTTTCCTGCCCGCTTCATACGCTTCGCTTCCTGCCATAGCTCTTCCATCTCTGTTAGGTCAGTGTGGTCAAAAGACTGGCCTCTTAAACGCAACTGCTCTTCGATATACGTAAATCGTTGTATGAACTTTCGATTCGTACGCGCGATCGCTTCTTCAGGGTCTATATGTAGGAAGCGTGCGAGATTGACGATGACGAACAGTAGGTCCCCTAACTCTTCGACTCGTTCATCCTCCAGCCCTGGCTCGTCCATCACTTCTCGAAGCTCCTGTAGCTCTTCTTCTAGCTTGGCCCACACATCTTGCTCGTGGTCCCAGTCAAATCCGACCTTCGCAGCTTTCTTCTGTAGCTTAAGTGCCTTCATCAGCCCTGGCAGATCTCTTGGAACACCTGATAGCACGGACAACTGATCAACGTCCTCACCTCTCCGACGCTTCTCTTCTTGTTTAACAGACTCCCAGTTGTTTAACGCTTCTTCCGAACTGCCTGCTGCTTGATCTGCGAACACATGAGGATGACGTCGGATCAATTTTTGATTCAATTCCTCGACCACATCGTATACGTCGAACGTGCCTGCTTCCTGTTCCATCTGCGCATGCAGCATGATCTGCAGCAGCAAGTCACCGAGCTCCTCACGCATATGGTCCGGATCGTCATCATCGATCGTCTCCAACACTTCATACGTTTCTTCGATCAGATTCTTACGTATGCTAGCATGTGTTTGTTCACGGTCCCAAGGACAGCCACCCGGACTGCGAAGGATCTCCACGATCTCATGCAGTCTGTCGAACCTCTTATTCCGCAGCGAATCACGGTCATCTCTGGCCACCCATACGAGTGACAGATTACCATAACCTTCGATGCGGTCAAGCTCATACAGCGCGATATTCCGGATCTGCTCCTCGCCTTCGATACCTAGTGCGTGGCCAACCACGACCGGATGGTCATCCGGGTACCAACTCATAAGCTTTAACTTCACGTCCGAGGCAGTCAAGCCATCATACACTTGCGCGAAGATCGTATGGATCGTAGGATCGAAGTGATATCGATCGAGGTTGGTCGCATCGACAAGCTGGAATCCATCCAACGGATCGAAGCCGAAGCGTAAGAAAGCTTGATCTAGGAAGCTCTCTCCCCCGATCACGCGAAGCTCTATCTGCATATGGGTTGTTCTCTCTCGAAGCAGCTGTACGGTCGCCTCCGCGACTTGTGGATGTCCGGGTACAGCATAGACGATCTTATGCTCTGGGTTCGCTACTGCTTGCTGTAATAGCTGCTCGACGATCGCCTGATACACTTCATGAAACTGCGCATGCTTCTCATACTGATCATCGAAGCTATGGAATACGATCCCTACCTCTCTTAAGTAAGCCGTCACGGGATGATGCGCTGTTCGTAAGTAGATCGCGTCCGCTCGTTCTAACTCACGTAATACACCTAGAGTCAGCTGTGATTCATCCCCGGTGCCTAGTCCGACAACTGTGATCGATCCTGTCATCTCATCCACCCTCAATCCTCATGTTTATCTTGCGTATGTAACGATTGGCTCTGGTCCGATCGTAAGATGTGCCATCTACGCAGCCATGGAGCTACCCGGCGGTACACACCTGGTGCGAGCTGCAGCTCATCTTCTCGAAGTGCTCCGATACGTACGGCGACAAGCGCGAACGTGACCGCACCGACGCCGATCATCACACTAGCCTGAGCTGTATTCCATAGTCTGTCTGCGGTATCCACCTCGAACCAACTGCCTAGTAATCCGAACACGCCGTACAATACGATGATGACCGTGACCATCGCGATGACAGAACATGCAGGCTTCAACACATCATCGCGCATGTTAATCCGAAGTCCCGTATGGGACATGACTGCGCGCAGATTCAACAGCCCTGCCGCAGCATAGGCGATCACACCAGACCAAGCTGCACCCGCTATGCCGAACATAGGGATTAGCAGTAGGTTTAGGATGATCTTGATCCCCGTCGCCACGAGTAGATGAACGGCGGGCAGCTTCTCCAAGTATAGTCCCTGCAGTACCGCTGCTGTGACGACATTCAGAGAGCTGAAGACAGCCGTCCAAGCGACGATCGTCATCGTGAGCGTTCCACTATCGTCTGTGAAGAGCATGATATTGACCGGTAAGCTAACGACTGCAAGACCACAAGTAGCGGCTAAGCCGATCATCCACGTCAGACGTACGGCGAGTAGCGTCCGCCGCTTCACGACCGCATCGTCGCCTAGAGCACGCGCGTTGGAGAGCGCCGGTACTAGCGCGACAGACATCGAGCTGAACAGCATCGCGACGAGCTGTACGAGCGGTAAACCTCGTGCATACACGCCGTATTCATATAGTGCCTCACTCTCACTCAGTCCATCATGATGCGCAAGCATATTCGGTAAGGTGAACGAATCGATCATGCTGATGATCGGCACCGCGATAGACCCAAGCGCTACCGGTAGCGCGTGGCGGGAGATTAGGCGAACGAGTGCCATCTGACCGACAGCCGATGATGCAGCCGTTGCAGTCCGAGACTCCATCCGTTCATCCCGCTTACGGCGCACAGTTCGTCCTCGCCAATCGTACAGTAGCATGACGACAAGTCCAGCTGCAGCACCTGCAGCGGAACCGAGCATCGCACCAGCCGCGATCGAGCCGCTGGTCGCACCTGCATCCGTCAAGAGGAGGATCAGGGTGATCATGACTGTCACGCGTACCGTCTGCTCTGTAACCTGAGAGACCGCGGTAGGCACCATATCTTGCAATCCTTGATAGTAGCCACGCGAAGCCGCCATGTAGGGCACGATCAACAAGGCGTAAGAGACGCTACGTATCGCCTGCTCGGCTTGATTCGCACCGATCCATCCGGCGATAACTCCTGCACCGAAGTGAAGGAGGGTACAGCCGATGATCCCGGTAATCGCAAGGATAGCTGCAGATGTGCGGTAGATGCGTCGTGCCTCGTACCCGTTGCCTCTAGCGATCTGTTCGGAGACGAGCTTCGACACAGCAACAGGATATCCAGCGGTCGCGAGGAATAAGATCAACACATAGAACGGATACACCGCCGAATAGATCCCATATGCTTCATCACCAGCTAGGTTCTGTAGCGGGATCTTCTGCAACGTGCCAAGCAGCTTCGAGATGACTGCAGCTGCCCCTAATACTGCGATCCCCTTGATCAAGCGGGGGCCACTGTCTGCCACTAAGCTTCGCCCTAACTCCTTCACCTCTTATTAACCTCCATCGAACACCGGGAATGTCATATACTCCAAACTTTATCACCAATAGCTGCATGGTTCAAATAACATCCTTACAGGAATGAATGAAAAGACTTCCTGGTCAGACCGAAGGTGGTCTATCTCAGGAAGTCGGGATTCGTATCATCGCCTGTACTCACATCATGATCATTGTTCCATCTGCTTGCCCAGGAATCCTGCCGCTGTCTCCGCCATCTTCGTCTCCATCTGCCCCATCTTCAAGCTGTCGTCTTTGCTCAAGAGGATGACCGAGCCGATCGGATCACCACCTGCGATGATCGGTGCGATCACATAAGTAGCAACATGCTCTTCTGTATCGCGGATGATATCATAATCTCCTGCGTTCGTCTCTAAGACTGACTTACGGGACTCCATCGCGTTCTCTACGACTGCGCCAACCGGCTTCTCTAGATATTCCTTCTTTGAAGCTCCGGCTACGGCGATCATCGAATCTCTGTCAGAGATCATCGTGATATGTCCGGTGCTTTCATACAGAGATTCAGCATATTCCTTAGCAAAATCGCCCAATTCTCCAATCGGTGAATATTTCTTTAATATGACTTCGCCATCGCGATCAACAAAAATCTCTAATGGATCTCCCTCACGAATACGCAGTGTGCGCCGGATTTCTTTCGGAATGACGACCCTGCCCAAATCGTCGATACGACGAACAATTCCAGTTGCTTTCATCGTTCTTGATGCCTCACTTTCCATGAAGTTTGTATTTGACACTGGATACAGGGATTTGAGGTCAAAACAGCTCTATGTGTTTATGTGGTGCTGACCATAGTGTTCTTCCGCTCCCATATTTTTATGCACAAGCTGCGTCGTGATGGGGGCGTGGATGCTATCATGCCCGCAGATCGATCTTCTCGATGAGGGCAGGTAGCTCGTTCGCGATGAAATCCGTGTAGATCTGATCGACAACCTGTCCTTCAAGCAGCTCCTTCACGTCCTCTAGCGACTGCTTCTGACGTTCTTCAACCGTTATGATATGATAGCCGTACTCCGTCTCTACAGGAGCACTTATATCACCGATCGGCAACGAAAGGACTGCTTCCTTGAACGGCTCCACCCAATCGTTCACGAGCACGGAGACATACTTACCCCCACTAGCTTTCGACCCGGGGTCATCAGAATATTCCTTCGCAACCTCAGCAAAATCTTCCCCAGCGTTCAATTTCCCCTGGATCTCCTGTGCGAGAGCCAACGCATCCTCCTTCGAACGCGCATCTCCTGATTCTGGTTCGAACGCGATGAGCACATGCCGAACGGTTGCCGCTGTATATGCCTCCGGATCACCTGCTAATGTATCGTCGTACAGCTCCTGCAGCTTATCTTCCGTTGCTTGGGAGCGAACATAGTTCAGTGCAGTTGCTTGTACGGAGACATAGCGCTTGACGTCATCCTTCGTAATGCCCCACTCGGCAGACTTCGTCTCCCACAGCGTCTTCTCATCCTCATTCGTTTCCAGGCTTTCGTCGAACAGGGTCATGCGTTGCTCGACTTCCTCCTCCGTGCTGGCGATTGTCTCTTCATCCGCTCGATCCCCTAAGATCTTGAAGGAGATGTAGCTTTGTAGCATCTGCTCCTTGAATCCTGTCGGATCGCCTTGTTCGTAATAGGCATGAATCGTCTCATAGAAGAATTTGTCTACGTAGAAGTAACTGTTGAATTCCTCTTCTTGCACTTCCCCTCCCTCATAGACCGCGACGACCTTCTGACTATCTCCAGATGTTTTTCGATCGGTGCTTCCTCCGTCATTGTCATCCGCACCGGCGTTGCCGTCGTTCGCACACGCAGTTAGCACGATTAACAGAAGCATGACGATTGATATATACCATATTTTACGTTGATCCTTTTTATTTGGCTGCATGCTGCAGCACCTCCTTTGATTTCAGGCAATCTCCATATTGGCTCAGAAACTGATCAAGCAGCTGCATCTTCTCTTCTGAAGTCAATCCCCGTCCATTGAATACAACATGTATCTTCGATCCTGATCTGAACTGTACCCTTCTTGCGAATTGCTGGCCTAGTGTGAACAGCTTCTGACCATCGATGATGGCATTTTGTGACTCATCGATGATGACTTCTACATCATGACCTTTCTGTGTGATCGAGACGATCTTGTACAGATTGCCGTAAGCTTTCAGACGAGCTACAGAGACAAGGTTTTGCACAGATTGCGGCAGTGGACCAAAGCGGTCTGTGATCTCCTCGCACAGCTCCTCGACATCTTCAAGTGTGCTGACCGCAGCGGTCTTTTTGTATATCTCGATTTTCTGCATGCTATCGTAAATATATTCAGAAGGTAGATACGCATCGATCTGGAACTCGATCTGCGTTACGAACGGCTTCTCAGCTTCCCGCTTCGTCCCATCTAACTCAAGCTTTCGCTTCTCGATCTCTTCCGCCAACATCTGAGAATACATCTCGAAGCCGACCGAGGCGATAAAGCCATGCTGTTCGGCTCCAAGCAGATTGCCTGCACCTCTGATCGCAAGGTCACGCATCGCGATCTTGAACCCCGACCCAAGCTCCGTGAACTCCTTGATCGCTTGCAGGCGCTTCTCCGCCACTTCATTCAGCACTTTGTCTCGCTGGTACGTAAAGTACGCATAGGCGATGCGATTCGAGCGCCCAACTCGGCCACGTAGCTGATACAGCTGTGATAATCCCATCTTGTCGGCATCGTGGACGATCAAGGTGTTAACATTGGGGATATCGACGCCGGTCTCGATGATCGTCGTGCTGACGAGCACGTCGAATTCCCCATCTAAGAAGTCGAGTATAACCTTCTCCAGCTCTTGCTCGGACATCTTGCCGTGCCCGACCGCTACCCTAGCTTCTGGCACGAGCGATTGGATCAGTTCCGCCATCTGATGAATACCTTGCACACGATTGAACAGGTAGTACACTTGCCCGTCACGTGCTAACTCGCGTTCTACCGCTTCGCGAATCAATATGTTACTGTGCTCGACCACATACGTCTGCACGGGAAACCGATTCTCAGGAGGCGTTTCGATAACGGATAGATCACGCACGCCAAGCATCGACATATGGAGTGTCCGAGGTATCGGAGTCGCCGTTAAGGTTAGTACGTCGACATTTGTCTTCAAGCGCTTCAGCTTCTCTTTGTGAGACACTCCGAACCGTTGCTCCTCGTCGACGATCAGCAGCCCGAGCTCTTTAAACTTGATATCAGCTGATAATAGCCGATGCGTTCCGATCACGATGTCTACCGTACCTTGTTTGATCCCTTTGATCGTCTCCGTCTGTTCCTTACGATTGCGGAATCGACTTAGCACCTGGATCTCGAACGGAAACCCACTGAATCGCTCCTTGAAGGTCTCGAAGTGCTGCTGAGCCAAGATTGTCGTCGGGACGAGCACGGCCACCTGCTTCCCTTCGATCGCCGCCTTGAATGCAGCACGGATCGCCACCTCTGTCTTACCGTAACCGACGTCGCCACATAACAACCGATCCATCGGTACTGCCTTCTCCATATCACGCTTGATCTCCATCACTGCCCGCAGCTGGTCAGGTGTCTCATTATAAGGGAACATACTCTCGAATTCTTTCTGATAAGCACCATCTTTGGCAAATGCGAAGCCGCTGCTTGCTTGCCTTTCGGCATATAGCTTGATCAGATCATCCGCGATATCCTGTACGGATGAACGAGCTTTCGTCTTGGCACGCTGCCACTCACTGCCCCCAAGCTTATATAGCTTCGGCTCTTTTTCTTCAGACCCGATATATTTCTGTACGAGATCGATCTGGTCGATCGGTACGGATAGCTTATCACCTCCCGCATAGACGATATGCATGTAATCTTTATGGATACCGTCGATGACGAGCGTCCCGATCCCAACATATTTACCGATACCATGATTGACGTGTACGACGTAATCGCCGACCTTTAGATCCGTATAGCTTTTGATCCGTTCAGCATTCTCGATCTTCCGATCCGACCTGCGTACTTTACGCTGCTTCTGAGAGAAGACCTCACTCTCCGTGATCACGGCGATGCGACCTGCCGGGAACTCGAACCCGCTCTGTAGATTACCTTCGATGATGATGGGCGACTCGATCTTATAGTCTCCGAGGACACGCCGCAGTCGGTTCGTACGCTCCTCATCACTCGCGAGGATCATGACCTGCAGTCCCGATTTTGCCCACCTGTCGGATTCCGTCTTCAGCACATTCATCTGCCCATGAAAGCTCTGCATGGCCCGCGTGACGAAGTTGACGATATTTTGCGGCTGCGTATGCGGGATCTGACGCAGAAACAGCTGAACATATAAGATCGGAAACTTCTTGTATTGGATCACTTGCTCATAGGTTTTGGACAGCACGAAAGCCGGTAGCAGCTTGCCTTCCTCTAGCAAGTCTGTTACCGTCTCGGCCTCATCGCGTTCGAGCTGTCTGGCAGTCTCGAGCAAGCGCAGCGGCTCGTCGATCATCATGACCGAATCTTCAGGCAAGTAATCGATGATCGTTTCTCTTTCTGGATATAATAGAGAGATATATTTATAGATTTCTTGAAAATAATGTCCTTCTCGTAATGCCGCCACGTCCTCGCGAAGATGCTCACTTAGCTGATCCTTCGCCCTACGGTCTGTCATCTTGCTCAGTTGTTGATCTAGCAGGTCAGTCGCATGAACTGCTGCATTCGTCATGCGCCTCTCATCGGCTATAATCTCCAGCGCAGGCGTGATCGTGACGGCGTCGAGCTTCGCGATCGATCTCTGATCCACCGGATCGAATGAACGGATGGAGTCGATCTCATCATCGAACCACTCGATGCGGTATGCTTCATCCGCAATAAGTGGATAGATATCCATGATACCGCCGCGTACACTAAACTCTCCTTTTTTCTCCACCCGTTCAGCACGCTCATAGCCTAATCGCACCAGCTTCGATGCCAGTTCTGCGAGAGGTATTACCCCGCTAGTGGCGATCGTGAACTGGGCATCCCGGTAAGCTTCCTTCGTAGGCAATAGCTTTCGTAGGCCGGCATAGGGGACGACGACGATCCCTCGATAACCCAGTGCCAGCTTCGACAGGACTTCGATACGCTGAGCTACCGTCTCCGGGCTAGATACAGCGATATCGATAAGCGTTAGCTCATTCGCCGGGTAGAGTAAGACCGAGTCTCTATCACATATCTCTTGCAGATCCTCTGCCACCTTCTGGGCAGCGTACAAGTTATGCGTGACGATGATGAGAGGCCGCTCGAGCTCTTGGCGCACCGCTGCGATCATCACCTGTCTTGACGAACCAGCTAGTCCGGAGACGAGCTGCTCCCGCATACCGGAGTGGATCCCCGATACGATCGTCTGAAAATCACTATCGTTCTGAAATGCTTGCAGTAAACGCTGCAATAGTTTTACACTCCTCTCACACATCCAAACAGGCCTCGGCTTGTCGCCCAGGCCATTCGCATGCAGTCTCACCCTATTGCAAAGGGTTAGGAAGCAGCGATAATTCTGGATTCGCATCCAGAGCTGATTTGCAATAATCACACACGACCTTCACCATGATGTCTCCACCCGCATGGTAGGAGATCATCTCGGACCGTTCGTCCGGGGTCAGATGATGAAAGCCTAGCGCATATTCACTCACATGCTCTTGCTGGATCTCACCGACCATCGTTCCACAATGCCGACAATAATACTTAACAGCCATACTGATGCCCCCCACCTTCGTGGTATGATTGCTGACTATCAGTATGTCCGAAATAGGTTTAAGTAATACTATCTTCCGTTAGGGTGTAGTGATCTTCTGACCGTTAAACTTGGCCATCACTTGTTCATATGACGATGAAGTTGCCATATCGATCGCATCGCACGTCACATCTAATACACGATCGATCACTTGTCGTTCTATCTTCGCAAAATCGGCTAGTACATATCGGACTACATCCATACCCTCTGGAGGACGTGAGATTCCGATCCTTAGACGGTTAAACTCCTGCGTACCAACATGCTGGATGATCGATTTGATCCCATTATGCCCTCCAGCACTCCCTTTGTAACGCAGACGAAGCTGCCCTACCTCAGTATCCATGTCATCATAGATGACGATGAAGTCTTCAAGGGACAGCTTGTAATAACTCATATACGCCTTAACCGCTTCACCTGATAGATTCATGAACGTTTGCGGCTTCAGGAGTACGATAGGCTCACCACTTACCGTCTTCCCTTCTCCGACCAAGGTGCGGCATCTTGCCAGTGCTGTCCAACGAATCCCCCATCGTTCAGCCATTCGATCGACCGCCATAAAGCCGACGTTATGCCGAGTATCTTCGTACTTACCGCCTGGATTCCCCAAGCCTACTATCCACTTCACGGTGATAACTCCTTTACTTCCCTATCGCTTGGCTTGCTATCATGCTTATATGCATTATAACGAACTTACAAGCTGTGTTGCAAAGAGCTGTCTATAGATATTGAGAACACGTCTAGTATTCAGACTGTTTCGAACAGTACGCTGACTGAGATGTTCTCGTGGACATGGATGACTGCTTTGCCGAGAAGCTCAGCAACTGAGAGGACCGTGAACTTATCAGACTCAGCACGGGATGGGATCGTGTTGGTGACGACAACCTCCTCGATCATCGACCTCTCCAGTCGGTCGATCGCTTCTCCAGACAGCACAGGATGCGTGCAGCTGGCGAAGATCCGCTTCGCACCAGCGTCTCTTAACGCTTCGGCCGCTAGCACGATCGTGCCCGCCGTATCGATGATATCATCGATGATGATCGCCGTCTTACCAGATACATCCCCGATGATATTCATCACTTCACATACATTCGGCTCTGGCCGCCGCTTATCGATGATCGCGATCGGCGCTTGCATCTGCTCGGCTAATCTCCTCGCACGTACAACACCACCATGATCCGGCGATACGATGACGACATCCTCCAAGCCCTTCGTCAAGAAATATCGAGAGAGGATCGGCACACCGTGCAGATTATCCACAGGAATGTTGAAGAAGCCCTGTATCTGAGTCGCATGAAGGTCCAGCGTGATGACGCGGTCCGTTCCCGCTGCCGTGATCAGATCGGCTACTAGCTTCGCTGTGATCGGATCTCTAGGCTTCGCTTTACGATCTTGACGGGCATAGCCATAGTAGGGAATCACGAGATTGATCGATTTGGCAGAGGCTCGCTTCAGCGCATCGACCATCACGAGCATCTCCATCAGGTGATCATTCACCGGTGACGATGTGGATTGCACGACGAACACATCACAGCCTCGAACACTCTCTTGCAGTTGAATCTTAATCTCTCCATCACTGAATTGGGATATCTCTGCTTCGCCCAGGGGGACGCCGATTACACGGGAGATCTCTGCTGCCAGTAACGGGTTCGAGTTACAGCTGAATAATCTTAGATTCGAATCAGGATAGGACAACCGGCTCACTCCATTTCCATAATGTACGTCTTAGGATTCCCTATTTCTCGATTTCATACGTGCTTTCAACCGTGAGGCGTAGCCCTCTTTATTCGTCTGCCGCGGTCTCGCGATCGCCATCGCATCATGCGGTACATCGTGAGTGATGGTCGAGCCTGCTACAACATACGCTCCTTCGCCTACTGTCACCGGGGCGATGAGATTGCTGTTGCTTCCGACGAATGCATCGTCCTTCACGACCGTTCTATGCTTGTGTATGCCGTCATAGTTCGCCGTGATCACACCGCATCCGATATTCACTCTCTCCCCGACGTCTGCGTCCCCGACATAGCTGAGATGCGGAACCTTACTGCCATCGCCGATACGGGAATTCTTAATCTCTACGAAGTCACCGATCTTCGCATCACTGCCGACATCAGCTCCCGGTCGGAGATACGCATATGGACCGATAGCTGTGCGATCGCCAACCTTCGCCTGATCCAGTACTGCGTATCTGATCGTCACGCCAGAGCCTATCTCCGTATCTGACATCTCGACCTGCGGACCGATAACGCAGTCTTCACCGATGATCGTGCGGCCTCTGAGCACCGTCCCTGGTTGCAATACCGTATCCGCGCCGATCGTCACATCGCTTTCGATATACGTACTGGTTGGATCGATGATCGAGACCCCGTTCTGCATATGCACTCGATTGATGCGCTCACGCATATACCGCTCTGCCTCTGCGAGCGCGACACGGTCATTCACCCCGATCGTCTCCGCGACATCCTTGATGCGATATACATGCACGCGTTCATGACCTTCGGTTAAGATCCTGATCACATCTGTTAGGTAATACTCGCCTTGTGCATTCTCATTCGTCACATTCGCTAGAGCTGTGAATAGCTTCTCGTTATCGAACACGTAGATGCCTGCATTAATCTCCCGGACTGCCGCTTCCTCCGGTGTACAATCCTTCTGTTCAACGATCCGCGCAACCTGACCATCCGCATCTAAGATGATGCGCCCATACCCTGTAGGATCATCGATCTCCGCTGTCATGATCGTCGCCGCAGCTCCACGCTGTTCATGCTGCGTGATCATCTCTGTTATCGTAACCGCTTGTACCAGCGGTGTATCTCCACATACGATAACGGTTGAACCTGTCTCTTGCGCTAAGAGTGGCGCTGCTTGCATGACGGCATGTCCTGTACCTAATTGTTCTTGCTGCATAACGTACGTTGCCCGGTCCCCTAGATAGGCCCGGACAGCATCGGCACCATGTCCGACGACTACATATGTTTGATCCATCTTCATACGTTCTAATGCATCCACCACATGACCGACCATCGGCTTACCGCATACTGGGTGAAGTACTTTATAAGTTTTTGATCTCATTCTTTTTCCTTGTCCTGCTGCGAGTACGATCCCATAACGACCCATCCTCATGTTCCCCTTCCGTCAAGTTATCCTATATGGAATGATTTCATATCGTGCGAATATAAGCTTCTAGCTAGCCTTCGCTGTTCGCCGAGAAGCTTTACTATCGTTTTCACGTATATCGTATTCAGCTACATCATCTATCGTAACACACCAGACTTCTGTGAGAAACCTGTGTTTTCCATCATTCTGCTCGGCCTGAGAGCTTAACTTTATATCAGCCTGATATTCATGAAATGCCCACACACAGAAAAAGAGCCCGCATACAACAGGCTCTTACTCTTCATCGATATTATGCTCCCTCTTCTACTACATCGTCTTCTGCAACTCGTTCGTATTCAGCGAGTACCGCTGATTGGATCTTCTCACGCGTTGCAGAGGAGATCGGATGTGCGATATCTCGGAACTCGCCATCTGGAGTCCGCTTGCTCGGCATGGCTACGAACAGACCATTATTACCGTCGATTACACGAATGTCATGTACAACGAACTCATGGTCAATCGTGATCGAAGCGATCGCTTTCATCCGACCGTCAGTGTTGACGCGGCGGAGTCTGACATCAGTTATTTGCATTTGTGTTCACCACCTTTATACCTATCATGCTGTTTGGTGTATAATTCCACAAATGCGCCTAAATTCCTGCTTCATTTTACAAAATTTTTTTCTTTTTTATAATCTTTTCGAATTAGACGGCAAGATCGCGATCAATTCGATCTCAACGAGTACATCTTTGGGCAGTCTCGCGACCTCTACCGTCGATCTAGCTGGCTTATGATCGCCGAAATAATCGGCATAGATCTTGTTCACATCTGCGAATTGGTTCATGTCCTTGATGAACACGGTCGCCTTCACGACATCCTGCAGCGTCGCATCCGCTTCGGCCAGGACGGCCTGGAGATTCTTGAACACTTGATGTGTCTGCTCCTCGATCCCGCCTTCGACGATAAGCCCATCGGTCGTTAACGGAATCTGTCCCGAGGTCCAGATCATGTTACCGAATATCGTCGCTTGTGCATACGGTCCGATCGCTGCAGGCGCCTGTGAGGTCGATACGATCTTGATAGATTGCGTCATCTTGCTCATCACCTTTATATAAAATAGTTACCTGGCTCTACATGAATCTCTCTTGATTTCGAGTCGATGCTGGAGATCTTCGCCAATGATACATAATCGTTAACGAGCTGCTCTTCACCGTGTAACACAGCTGACTCCACGAAGACACCGACACCCTTGACTGTTGCGCGAAACTCACGCAGCAGATCCATCATCCCTTGGATCGTTCCGCCGGCTTTCATGAAATCGTCGATGATTAGCACTTTAGACTCTTCCTTAAGAGCCCTTCTGGCAAGTGACATCGTCTGAATCCGTTTAGACGATCCGGATACGTAATTGATACTGACCGCAGACCCTTCTGTTACTTTGTTGTCCCTGCGCACGATGATGACAGGAATGTTCAGATAGGCAGCCGTCGCATGTGCGATCGGTATACCTTTTGTCTCCACTGTCATGATAACGTCTATATCACGGTCCGAGAACGCTGATGCGAACATTCGGCCGACATCTTGCAGAACCTCAGGTTGTCCGAGCAGGTCGGTCATATATAAGTAACCCCCGGGTAGGATTCGCTCTGACTGCTCGAGCATCGTACAGATCCTCTGGATAATGTGAAGCGATTGAGACTTAGGGGACCTGGGGATGTACTTCACTCCACCTGCCGCTCCCGCAACTGTCACCAATTCCCCGAGACCTTCCGCCTCGAATACTTCCTTGATGATGACGAGATCCTCACTGATCGAAGACTTTGCAGCATGATACTGTTCGGCGAATATCGTCAGAGGAATCAGTGTATGAGGGCGAACCAGTAAGTATTGTGTCATGTCTACTAGCCGAGAGCTTCTTTTCAGCTTCTTCACCATTGTCCCCCCTCCCATATGATATATCACGATATATTACGATGGATCGTCGACGACCCAACACCAGAATCCGAATATTATAATGTGAATATAACATTTATATACGTGTCTAGGCAATATACAGCCTCTTTTTTAAGGCAAAATTCGCACAACATACACTTCTTTGCAAAAACCACGCAATCCATTATATATACGATGAACCTTCGATTCCTTCCTCACCAGACCGAAAACAGTCGGACCGCTCCCAGACATCTGTACCCCGTCAGCTCCTAGTCTTTCCATACACGTTTTGATACGCGCTACTTCGGGATACATCGCAAACGTTATCTGTTCCAGCATATTACCGAGCGAGGAACATATCGCACGATAATCCTGCGCTTCGATCGCCTGCTTCATCTGTCGGCTTCTCGGCTGTTCCTTGTTCGTAGCTGCGCTAAACTGACGATACATCTCTGCTGTCGATACGCTCACAGAGGGCTTCGCCAGAACGACCCAGCACGCTGGAGGAGAGGCGATCGACTCGAGCCGCTCTCCTCTGCCAGTAGCTAACGCGGTTCCACCCGTAACACAGAATGGTACGTCTGACCCGATCTCCGCACCGATTCGTTGCAGCTCCACATGATCGATGCCAAGCTTCCATAATCGGTTCAATCCGCGCAATGTGGCAGCGGCATCACTACTCCCCCCACCCAGTCCTGCTGACACGGGGATATGCTTGTTTATATGTATATACACACCCTGCTTGACGCCATAGCGCTCCTTGATCAGCTTCGCAGCTTGGAATGCGTGATTCTTCTCATCCAAGGGGATATAGCCGACTGGACTAGAGATGATGATCGTATCACGATCCAGCTCTTCTAGCTCCAAACGGTCGGATAGATCGACCATGGTCATGATCATCTCGACCTCATGATAGCCGTCGTCCCGCTTGTTCAGGATGTCTAATGTTAGATTTATCTTCGCCGGTGCTTTCTCATATATGATCATGACGATACTCCCACTACTCGTAATCTGGTATATGTCTCGAACCATTCACGACTGATTAAGTAGTAGTATATCGGATTCTACCGGACAATGCCAATAGAGGGAGGCAGCACTTGCGCATAACAAATTACCCCAGAAGACGTGAGCTTCCGGGGTAATTCCCATACAAGAGCTGTTTTATTCACGCGACATTCGCTGTTCAGCTAACTGGATGGCACGCTTCACCATATTACCTGCATCCTTCGTCGTGATGCCTCCCCAGCCTTCACGCTGTACTTTGTCATAGAATCCCAGATCCTTGGCTAACTCCGTCTTGAACTGATCCGACATGACACCTCGTCTGCGTCGGCTCATCTAGGAACCCTCCTTCTAAGATTCAGGGATTGACCTTTAGTATGGCATGAACATCACAAACACATACACACACATATAAAAAAAAAAAGCAGTGACATCCACTGCGGTAAAAGGTATCGCTATTATTCTTGCATATACGCGATGCGAACTTGTCCCTCTTCACTGTATACCGTTACCTCAACCGATTCGGTTAGTATGTCGGCATAGCTATACGAAACTCGCTTGAAGGCATGCTGCTCTTGGTCCAATTTCACAATAAATACAGAAGGGTAGGTTTCTTCAAGCACTCCGGTTCGCTCAATCGTCTTACGACGACCTCCGTTTGCACGTAGCATGATCTTTTGTCCGACGTGCAAATCCAAACTTTGTTTAATTGCACTTAAGGAATTCCTTGCCATGACAAGCTACCACCTCTTTCGTTATCATTATAACGCAAGGTGGACACGCTTGTCAAACATAGAAAAAATATTATAACAATGAGTCAGGAACCTTGTCAATGGATTATTCGCAAATCATCCGATTTTGGGTGTGCCAACACGAAAACTACCGCGTGTCTCATAGCCCCCCATCCCGCGAACACCTGACTGGGTATGAGACAGTGCTTCCGTCACACGCACCGTATCACGAATCGAAGTATACGCTGCCTTAACCGCGATATGAACCGGGTCGAGAGCATGGATCAAGATCCTCGCAGGCGAGCTTGCGAAGTTCGCCCCTGCTTGCAGTAGTGCTTCAAAGTGAGATTGACACGCTCCCGCGATGACGGTCACGGCATCTCTGTTTCGTTCGTATTGGCGAACGACCTGAACAGCCCTGACGAAATTATGTGAATTCTTGTAGCTCGCTAATTGTTGTTTATCCTGATGATGCTTATACAATCCATCATGTCCCGTAATCACGACGATATCGGGACGCGAGTGAGGCAGAATACGACTTAGGACATCGGCCATCTCCGCTTCTGGAACATAATGTCCTTCAGCCGGAATCCGTAACCTTCCATACACCTGCATACATTTCCGCATATAGTTCGGATCACCATCCAGATGCAGCACCTTACCTGGCAGATCGAACGTCTCATCATCCTCACCTGTTCGCGAAACGATCGCTCGACCACCACGTGTCCGCCCCTCAATATCTCTCAGAAGCTGTCGTGTTCGCTGTTCAACGGATACATCCCATCGTCGATAAGCATCTTCGACAGTTACTGGCATGCGTACGAGATCTGATAACGGCGCGTCAGCTAGTAGCCTGACCTCCAACCCTCTAAGTATGGCGAGGTCACCCGATATAGACTCGATACGAAACTGAATATCCTCGCCGTACGATCGACGTACGACTATATCTCCTCGCTTCATCCAGCCATCCCTCCTCGTTCATCCTATGGCGATGGTGGGCGGTTGGTGTATGCGAATTTACTTCTCCTCGAGCGCGGCCAGGCCAGCCTCGTATAGACCATTGCTAAGCTCCGCGAATTGTTCGATTGACATACTCTCAGCACGACGCGTAGGATCGATACCTGCTTGCTCCAACACCGTACTTATTAGCGTTTTATGATGTTTACCGAGATAAGCCATCAGATTGTTGTAGATCGTCTTCCTACGGTGTGCGAAGGAGCCTCTAACGATCTGGAAGAAGAACGTCTCATCATGCACTTGAACAGGTGGTTCCGATCGAACATTTAACCGGATGACAGCGGAATCAACATTAGGCTTGGGTATAAACACCGTATGAGGTACGATGGTGATGACCTCCGGGACACAGTAATACTGCACTGCGATGCTGAGACTACCGTATTCTTTGCCACCAGGCGGCGCCGCCATGCGGTCAGCAACTTCCTTCTGGATCATCACGACGATATTACGAAGCGAGAGCTTCTCCTCGAGCAACGACATCAAGATCGGTGTGGTGACATAGTACGGGAGGTTCGCAGCTACGTGAATCGACGTACATCCTGAGAACTTCTCAGCTACTAAGGCATGGAGATCCAGCTTCAGCACGTCTCCATGGACGATCTCGACATGTGGTTGATCACCGAATAGATCTTGTAAGATCGGCAGCAGACGGTCATCGATCTCGATCGCTACGACCTTCCCGGCTCTTTCCGCCAGCTTCTGCGTCAGCGCTCCGATCCCCGGACCAATCTCAAGCACCCCACTTGTATCCGTTATCTGTGCTGCATCGACGATCTTTCTTAAGATATTCTGATCGATCAAGAAATTTTGGCCGAGACTCTTCTTGAGAGTGAACCCGTATTGGCGTAATATCTGTTGTGTCTGAGACGGTGTTGCTATATCGTTTCGTATCACCCTGCTAGTAGGATCGCTATTCATGATCTTCCTCCATCCGTATATACGCATCGCGAAATTCATCTCGCGTAATCTGAAAAACTCGGCAGCGCTTCAGGAATGTCTTCCCATTGGCATGACCGATGCCGAGCAGTTGGCCCATCCTTGCACGACGCTCAGCCGCCTTCGGATGGATAACTAAGCCACAACTCAGCAGATCCTCCCAAGTGATCTCTGACTCCGCATCGACGAACTCCGTCCTTACATGTCGAAGTGCCTCTCGGATTACTTCGGGAGTGGCATGTTCGACACCAACTTCCCCCTTATACCTCGCCTGATCTACGGTGATAAAAGCATGCTTGCAGCCAGGCACGTGCTGGCTGATGATATGACGGATCCTTTCGCCAGGATGATCGGGATCCGTTAGGACGATCACTCCGCGTCGCTCCTGGGCGAGTCGGATACGCTTTATGATGTCATGGTTTATCGCAGAGCCACCCGTCTCGATCGTATCTGCTTGTACTGCTCGCTGTATAGCCACTGTATCTTCCTTGCCTTCTACGACGATTATCTCACGTATCAATAGTGCTCTCTCCGTTCTTGTCCAACAGATGCCTGCGTCTGTCCTTATAGACCAACAAAGGAAGAGGTCGGAACCTCTCCCTTGCATGTCCTTGTGTGAACTATCATGATTCTGCAGGATGATCGGGACCGATAATATATACCGTTCCCTTCTTCTTACCGAAAGTTACAGCATCATCATATGAATCGAAATAGATATCGATCCAATTCCCTTTAATGGCGCTACCCTTGTCTTCCGCCCTGCGGAATCCATATCCCTCGATATAGATCCACCACCCGAATGGGATGACCTTCGGATCAACAGCTGCCGTACGCCCTTCCTCCACGATCGTACCGGTATAAGTGACTCCGTACTCCGGATGATCCTCTGTCTTACCGGTCGATTCTATACCGGCATCATATGCGGTCAATGTCGCCTCGATGACCTTCTTGACACCGAAGGTGATGCCTTCTCTTGTCACGGTCTGGACATTCGGAGACGATGCGGACAGGATCATCACCTCGCTCCGCGTGCCGTGCGCGATGATCTTATCGGTCACCTCTTGTTGGGAGTGACTTGCCAAGGTTCGTTCCTCCGCCAGTTGTCCGTCCCGATATACACGCTCGATGACGTGTAGCGTGACTCCGGGTTGCCCTTCTTGTACGACCTTCTCTTTGCCCCGCGACAACGTCCTATCTTCTCTAGAGACGATATTGTACGGGATGATCTCCGTTTCCTCCACGATCTGCTTATCGATTCGTGTGATGCGGATGTGATCACCCGAACGAATCGGCGCATCTAAGCCTGGCTTTACGATATCAAGTGGCTCGAGCTGGATACTAGCTTCCCTAAGTAACTCCGCAACATCGCTTGCAGTCGTATGTAGCTCGATCGTTTGACGATCAGCCTCTAACGTGATTGGTACAGCATGAGTCACGGTAACTCGTTCATGGAGATCGACGTCATCTCTTAACGGTGCACTCACTCGGTCATAGGTGCCGAGTACGATCCCTTGCTCCACTAGTAACTCTTCGATCGTTTCCACTTTCGTCTCGATCATTTCGCTATTCCCGTCTACGATTAACTCGAGCTGCTTGACCCCGCTAAGGTTGAACAAGGTCACCATCAGGATGAACCCGATGATCGTAGCCGAGACTATATAGAATATTCTGATTTTGCCACGCGGATCGGATCGCAGCGAACTTGCGATGTGGCTCAACCTTGATCCTGCATGACGCCATGTATTCACCAATCATTTCCTCCCCAAGTTTCATCTCATCTAGGGATATTACTCAACTTGGTAAGGACATGTAAAGGGTATATTTACCCTTAATAATACGCCAAAACGCCCAATTGACCTTAATACTAACAACTTATTGACCAGAACTAGTTTTTTTGTACGATAGCTCTTAGTCTCTAGTCCACAATCGTTATTTCATCCTTTTGGAAAATAATTGAAGGGCGTTGGATGTTGTGATATTGCATATTTCTTCCAATTCCAACCCTTTTATTCCCGCTACCGCTTCTGCCACATAACGAACATAGGCCGATTCATTCCGCTTGCCGCGATACGGGTGTGGAGTCAGATATGGTGAGTCCGTCTCGATCAGCAACCGATCGAGTGGTGTGTTCTTCAGCACTTCCTTCGGTTGTACGGCGTTCTTGAAGGTGACTGGTCCACCGAAGGATAAGTAGAAGTTCATGTCTAGGCACATCTTGGCGATCTCCCAGCTTCCTGAGAAACAGTGCATGATCCCCCCAACCTCCGCTGCCTGTTCTTCCTTCAGGATACGCACAACATCTGCATGCGCATCACGATTATGGATGATGATCGGCAGCTGCAGCTTGCGAGCTAGTCGGATCTGCTCACGGAATACTTGATGTTGCACCTCCTTCGGTGAGGTATCCCAATAGTAATCTAGACCAATCTCCCCGATCCCGACGACCTTCGGATGGCTACATAGGGATTCGATCCACTCAAGGTCACTATCCTTCATATCGATCGCATCCTGTGGATGCCAACCGACCGCGCTATAGATGAATGTGTAGCGCTCCGAGAGCTCTATAGAAGATGGTATGGTCTCTCGATTAAACCCGATATTGATGATTCTCGTTACTCCCGCATCTAACGCCCGCTGAATGACGCCTTCTCTATCTTCGTCGAACGCTTCAACATTCAGGTGGGCATGTGTATCCGTTATCATCTCGCTATCTATCCTTTCTTCTCATCGTCGAGCAGCTCTTGTCAGAGTCTTAGCAAGACTCGTATATCTTGAGGCATCCTGTCTATATGCTCCGCCATCCATTCACGTGGATAATACAGCTGATACGAACCTTTATGCACTCCACTGATCGATCTGACGACCTCTGATCGGTGTGAGATCTCTGTCGTCTGGCCGTTACCTTGCAGCAGCATGATCGGTGCTTTACTCGTCATCTCTCCAGGTCGATACACATCATAAGGAAGATCAGATGGGAAGTCAATCTCGAGATAGTAGTCGGGATCGAGACCGATCAGTCGCATGAAATCCCGGAGCTGGTTGAGGAGATGCTCATCATAGTTGTCCATCGATATATACTTATATAACCGCCTATTCAAGAACCTGTCGCACAGATCAGCGAGCACTTCATCACGTTCCTTCGTCCAGCGCAACAGAGTCATCTGCATGAACGATTCATCCAACATGATATATTGCTGCATATCCAGCCTTTCTTCGAACAGAGCCGGTAACGGCTCCATCAGGAACTCGAAGGAATAACCCTGGGTGTAAAGCTCTTTAGCCCGCTTCAGTATGTATCTTAAGATAATCTCCGAGCTTCGAGTCACTGGGTGAAAATATACTTGCCAATACATCTGATAACGTGACATTAGGTAGTGCTCGACTGCATGCATGCCACTCTCTTTGATGACGATCTGACCTTGGTACGGCCGTATCACGCGCAAGATGCGATCTAGATCGAACGTGCCGTAGCTGACGCCTGTATAATACGCGTCACGTAGCAGATAGTCCATACGATCTACATCCAGCTGACTCGAAATGAGCTGCACCACGATCGGTTGCTTATACGTCTTGCGTATAACCTCCGCCACACGTTGCGGGAAATCTTCCCCTTGTCTCCGCAGCACCTGGTTAATCTCCGTATGACCTAAGATGATCTCACAGGACCATTCTTCATGATCGACATGAAAGATCGGCTCGATCGAATGAGAGAATGGACCGTGTCCGACATCATGCAATAGAGCTGCACATAAGCACAACATCCGCTCCTCCATCGGCCAATCCGGATATTGGTTGCGTTCGAATTGTGATATAATCTTACGCGTAATCTCATAAACTCCCAACGAATGCGAGAATCGACTATGCTCTGCTCCATGGAATGTCATATATGTGGTACCCAATTGGCGAATTCTTCGCAGTCTTTGAAACTCTCGTGTGTTAATAAGGTCCCAGATTATTTCATCTTGAACGTAAATATACTGATGGACCGGGTCTTTGAATACTTTTTCTTCCATGCTAACCGTTTTCATGACACTCCCCCTCTAGCGTTTTAGTAGACTTATTGTCGAATTTTCAAATATTATTTCTTAAATTTTTGTCGAATTCTGTCGTTTTAGCAAATTAACCGTTGAAATTGTTTTAAATTTAATATATAGTCATAATAGTCGTTTTTCCCCAGATTAATTACTATTTTCTCGAGTACATACCTTTTTTTCGCTCATATTCGTTATTGACTTATTTGGCAAACGTTGGTACTCTATTATTGAAAAGTCTGTCGAAAGATGACGTTTTATTTTAAGAGAGGAGCATATCGCTATGATGAAATCCACTGGTATTGTTAGAAAAGTTGACGAGCTGGGCCGTGTTGTAATCCCGATCGAATTACGCCGTACATTAGGCATTAGTGAGAAGGACGCACTGGAGATCTACGTCGACGGCGAGCGGATCATGCTGAAGAAGTACGAGCCTGCTTGTATCTTCACTGGCAATGCTGATGAGCTTGTCCATTACAGAGGCAAGATGATCAGCAAGCAGTGCATCGAAGAGTTGATGGAACTCTACAAGACGATGTAACGATCGCACCAGCATTAAAAAAAAGTTTCTAAGTTATCTTTGTTATAATGCTGACAAATTGATGAAAATAGGTTATAATGAATTTATCAATGACCTTGTTAATTCTAACCTTTTATATCTCCTTTATATTCCTAAGTGCGTTAAGCTCGAGACGCTCTTAGGAATTTTTCTTTCCTCTCATAATAGGATTATGATCGAATGGATCGAACATCTCCTTCAACATCTCTCCTCGAACATCTCCTTCAACATCTCTCCTCGAACATCTCACATCAGGCAAGACCCGCATCCATCTCAATCTCTTCCTTCTCCTTCTAGCCACACAACCTCCCTATCATTCATCCTCAGAAGCACTCGCATCGATACAAGCCTGATACACGGTTCTTCGTGAGATGCCACGATCCGTAGCTGCCCTCTTCATCGCTTCTTTGCGATCACTCCCTTGCTCCTCATATGCCCTAACGTGTTCGGGGACAGTAAGCGCCTCCCACCATGCAGCATCAGCAATTACAGCAGCTCCTGGTGATTCGATCAACACGCATATCTCGCCCAATGGATCTTGTTCCGTGTACCGATCGAGACATTCGCGTAATGTACCGCGAACTGCTTCTTCATGCTTCTTCGTCAGCTCTCTCACGACGGCCGCCGGACGATCTCCCCACGCATCGAGCACTGCTGTCAAGGTCTTGCGCAGCCGGTGCGGTGCTTCATACAGGATGATCGTTCCCTCGAACACCCGAAGCTTCTCAAGCTCCTCTCCCAACTTCTTCTTATCTCTTGGCAGAAAGCCTGCAAAAGCGAATCTCTCCGTCGGCATCCCCGACATGATGAGTGCCGATAACGCGGCGTTCGCACCTGGGATCGGTACGACAGGGATGTGTTCCTCGATCGCAAGCTTGACTAGATCGGCCCCCGGATCAGAGATCGCTGGCAGTCCAGCATCACTTACTAGCGCAACAGAGGTTCCGCCCAGAAGCGCCCGGACAATCTCTGGTCCACTCGCCTGTTTGTTATGCTCATGATAGCTGATTAACTGCTTCGGGGTTATCTCGAAGTGGGTGAGTAGTTTCCTCGTATGGCGCGTATCTTCAGCTGCGATCCAATCTGCCTCGCGTAGGATCCGAATCGCTCGCAATGTCATATCCTCGAGATTACCGATCGGTGTCGCGACCAGATACAGCGTACCGATACCTCGGTGATCCTGATAGCTCTTCTGTATGTGCATCCATTGACCCCTCCAAGCATCTATAGGTCATTCATATATGTTGCTCCTCGAACGATTCACACTCACAGCTGCGTGCGCTCTCCATAATAGACGTCCAACAGCTCCTGACAATATTGATCTCCTTCATAAACGAACAGTGGTGGTAGCACACGCAGGTCTGGGGCTGCATCACGCATCGCTTCGATCAGAACCATGTTAGCATCCGCTCCTATACGAGGATGGACCATACGCAGCCGTTTCGGCTCGAGATGATGCGATCGCAACACGGCGATAAGCTCGGCAAGCCTCGATGCACGATGCACGACGGCGACCTTCCCTCCGCTCTTCACGAGCCTCGCGGCAGCCGAGACGACATCCTCCATCGTACACATCATCTCGAACCGTGCGATCGCGACATGCTCATTACGATTAGGCTGACCGATCGATATGGGCAAGTAAGGCGGATTAACCGTCACAAGGTCATACGCACCTGGCCTCACCTCGAACTGATATGTTCTTAGATCCTGCTCGACGATCTGGATCTGGCCATCTAAGCTGTTCAGGTGAACGCTTCTTCGCGCCATATCGGCAAGTCGAGGCTGGATCTCCACCCCCGTGATCGGCAGCTTGGTGCGAGTCGACAGTAGCAACGGAATCACTCCGTTCCCGCTACATAGATCGAGCAGCTGACCGCGCGGTGGGATGCTGCAGAATCTTGCCAACAGCACTGCGTCTAACGAGAAGCTGAATACGTCATCGCTTTGTATGATACCCATATCATGGGTTAACAGATCATCGATCCGCTCCGTCTCGTGCAATCGAATCTCCCTCATAGCACTCATCTTTCTATATGTAGTAGAACCTCTTCTATTATACTTCCATCTGCTTCGGTACTCGCATCCAAGCTCGCGCGTTTATCGACGCCTTTCGCAGATGAGCGACCGCGTCAAGCGGAAGGCTGCATCGCCATCAGGAAAGTCTCGCCATGCTTTATCGCTCTAACGAAGTTAAACTTTCCTATGTGGTAAATAAACCGCAGGATTGCTCCTGCGGCTGATTATTTATGCAAGAAGGATAAACAGAACAAACAATCGCCTTCTGTTCGCAAATGACCGTAATTAATATTACAGATATGAAACCCTTCATAATATAAACGCGCCAAGTTATCATAACCTTCGCCGATCTGGCCAGGACTAGCTGGCTTATCTGCATCCGGTCGAGTAGCTGGCTGCGACTCTAGTGGAGATGACTCTTGTTCTGGTGTATGCTCATGTTTGAGGATTTTGCGCAGTTGTTGATTTTCTATGCTGAGCCGCTTATTCTCCTCAAGCAGGACGACGAGCTGATCCTTCATCGAGCGGAGCGCCTCATGTAACAGGCTGGATTGCTCTTCTATGATTATCATCTGTTGGTAGATGTCTTTCTTATCCACGGTTTCACCCCAAATAAGCACATAACATCGATACAATCTTATTGTTCGACTACATCATCCGGTGACATGTCCCATACCTTGTTGTGATGGTCGAACAGCTGAACCTGGACCATATGATCATCGATCTTCAGACCGACGACCTTACCAGAGCCCATGGAAGTCATCACATAGGTTCCTACCTTAGGCAGTTCTGTCTTCACACTCTCGTAGTTATCGTGCTCATACTTCAAGCAGCACATCAGTCGGCCGCATAGCCCCGAGATCTTCGTCGGGTTAAGCGACAGATTCTGATCCTTCGCCATCTTGATCGAGACGGGTTCGAAGTCACCGAGCCAAGTAGAACAACATAACGGCCGTCCACATGGACCTATACCACCCAGGATCTTGGCCTCATCGCGGACCCCGATCTGGCGCAGCTCGATCCGAGTCCGAAACACACTAGCCAGATCCTTAACGAGCTCCCGAAAGTCAACTCGACCTTCAGCAGTAAAATAGAAAATGATCTTGTTGCGATCGAACGTATATTCAACATCGATGAGCTTCATGCCTAGCTTGTGATCCTTGATCTTCCCTGCACACGTCCCATACGCATCCTTAGCAGCAACACGGTTCTCTTCGACGATCCTCGCGTCATCCTCACCCGCGATGCGGATTACCTTCTTCAGTGGCAAGACCACATCAGCATCATCGACCTCTTTACGTCCTATGACAACTTTGCCGTATTCGACACCTCTTGCTGTCTCGACGATCACATGCTGATCTTTATCTACATGTTGATTATTAGGGTCGAAGTAATAGATTTTTCCTGCTCTTTTGAAGCGGACCCCTATCACGTTATACATCGTTCACACCTCCTGTACTGCAACCAGTAACCGCTCCAGTACAAGCTGCGGGTTAACATGAGCACGCAGTTGCTTGCGCGCCTCAATGACGAGCTCCAATGCCCGGACCCACCGGCTGGCTTCCGTACGAGAAGCAATCTGCTTCAGCCAATCCGCATGGTCTGGATAATTCAGAGACGCTTTCATCCGGGCTTGTACATGGATAATATCTTTAAATAGTAAGCCAAATAGTGATAAGATCGTCTCAATATGCTCTGAGAGATGGCCTTTAAACACTTGTTGCTGCAACGTTATCAACGACGTAGCTGGTGCGTCCAGCATCTCCCTTGTTAATTGTATCACTACGTTTCGACTTTCTGCAAACCATTCGGATTGTATATATTGACGAGCTGCATCGAGTCCTGCGGCGAGCTGTGACGCAGCATTCACTAAGCTCTCAGGTGCCCCTTCTGCGATCATCGCTTGGGCGACACTGGATGGTGTGAGCGGGGCGAATGATATTCTCTGTACACGTGATGCAATCGTCGGTAACAGAGCATTAGCCTGATCTGTAAGCAATAGTGCAACGATCCCTTCGCTTGGCTCCTCTAGGAACTTAAGCAAGCTGTTGGCCGCTTGTATCGTCATCTTCTCCGCTTCTTCTATGATATACATACGTGGCCGGGCATGGGCTGCACGATAAGCAAAGCCTCGTTGCAGATCGCGGATCTGATCGATCTTGATCGAGGATCCGTCCGGTATGATCCGTATTAGGTCAGGATGATTGCCATGCTCGATCTTGCGACATTCTGCACAGGCTCCACATGCTTGTCCACCTGCTTCTAGGCTTGATCGCTCTCCACAGAATAATGCCTTCGCTAGATGGATCGCCGTCAGCGTCTTACCTGCACCCTTCGGTCCACTGAATACATATGCATGCGAGAGCCTGCCTTGCGCTAAACTCGTTAACAACATAGCCTCGACAAGCTCCCGTCTCATGTTCATAGATATCTCCATGACGACCCCTCTTCACCGCAAAACCTAAGAGATCAGATTGATCAGTAGTCCTCTGATCTCCCCTATACGATACAATATCTCGATACGTCCTTGTTCATGTGACAACATCTCTTCGGCAAGACCTACCAGCTGTGCATCGATCTCATCGAGAAGCTTATATTTCTTACCTCGACCGCGGCGATCCCAGCCACGCGTCTCTTTGATTCCGATCCCTCTACGTGCCGTATCTTCGAGGAATTTGCGTATCATCGTCTTATATGCGTGCAGCTCACGTACCGTCATCGACTTACTTAGTCGTTCACCCTGCATGACGATCTGTTGCAACGTACGCCGCAGCTGTTCCTCAGAGTGAGATTGATCTTGTTGACCCATGAAGTCTTGGAATGATCGGCTGCGCACATGTAGGGATGATGTCGTATCCACCGCTTTACGATCTGTTGCGAACGACCTTATGTGGTTGTCGATCTTCATAGTTCGTATACCCGCCTCTCCAAGTTCACAAGATCGCAGCTCGGTATAACCGAGGCAGCCGTAGTGTGATCAATCAACTATTCTATCACATCAACACATCTTGAACCGTTCAGAAGTGTTCGAATCGATCAACTGGGATTATGAAAACCGCCGCCCCGCCCACTTGGACTTCCACAGGGAACGGTACGTAGGAATCTGTCGTGCCTCCCATTGGGGATACTGGTGTTACTAGCTGGTCTCTAACACGGCAATTCGAACGGATGATGCGCATGACGTCTTCTAGCTTATCATCGTCCACACCGATCAAGAATGTCGTATTACCGGCTCTCAAGAAACCTCCTGTACTGGCTAGCTTCGTCGCACGGATGCCCTCTTGGACTAACGCATTCGATAACCGGGTTGCATCTTTGTCCTGTACGACAGCAACAACCATTTTCATAGACAGTCCTCCTTTTTCATTATACCTTAATCGACTGATAACACACGAAGTAACCTTTGGCAATCGGCGTATATGTCTGCGAACAGATCATCTGGCTGACGTTCAGCATCTAGAAGATATACACGCTCCGATTGCTCATGAGCGATCTGCAGGAAGGCTTCCCGGACCCGCTGATGATAAGGAATATCCTTCTGCTCGATGCGATCTAATGCAGCACCAGACTGAGCGAGGCGTTGCGTCACTCGTAGCCTACCAGCTTCAGGAGCTATATCTAGCATATACGTACGATCCGGTATAAGCCCCGATATCGCGAACTCATTCACCGCCCTGACATCTGCTAGCTCGAGTCCGAGTCCTGCTGCCTGATAGGCCATGCTCGCATCCACGAATCGGTCGCATAGTACGATATATCCTTCGGCTAATGCCGGTAAGATCTTCTCATGAACATGCTGCGCTCGAGATGCGGCCATAAGCAGCGCCTCTGCCTGTGCGTTCATAGAGGAATTATCCGATGATAGCAGGATCGCTCTAATCTGATCACCGATCGATGTGCCTCCTGGTTCACGAGTGACGATAACTCGACATCCTTCACCTAGAAGCGCTTCAGCCAGCAGCTTGATCTGTGTCGACTTCCCGGAGCCGTCCGGCCCCTCGAACGTTATGAATAATCCATCATGATCTCTATGGTGTAACATCATGTCATCCTTTCAGGCTCCTGCCTACGTCGTTGGACTCTTATCTTGGATAAGCTTGAATCCACGCCGCCTTGAAAACGTGCTCCCATACTAACCATCTTCTGCAGAGCAGCTACGATCTTACCATCGATCCTCTCACCTGGATATACGAACGGAATGCCAGGGGGATACGGGGTAATCATGTCCGCACTGTATTCACCCGTCGATGCAGTCAGTGGAACCTCGATGACATCCCGATGATCTATCATATGCCGGGTAAACGCCACGGGTTCGGTTGATGTTGGTATGATGGGTGATACAGATATATTCGATACATGATCTGTCAGTTCCTTCTTGTCTAGGTCATGTCGAGTCGATATGAGTCGAAAAATTTCCACTATTCGTCTTACGTCTTGCGTCTCAGAGAATGGACTGAATACGAGCAACACGTGGTGTGCATCAGCCATCTCCACCATACAACCTTGCTCCTCAAGTAATCCTTGCAGCTGATAGCCAGATACCGTGCCTGTCCCATCACGCACAGGCTGCTTGAACGGATCTTGTGCGATGGTTGAATGATCTGCATCCACCCTCTTGTGGTGAGTTGAGGGCAGGATAAACCATGGCATATGTGCCATCTCCTGTTCGAACAGGCGAACCGCTAACAGACCTCTCTCCACCCATTCACGTCCAGCTGTATGCATCAAGCTACGAGCGACATCTAGTGATGCCATGATCGGATAGGAAGGACTGCTCGTCTGTAGCATACGGATCGCACGCTCGATTCTCTCCATACTGATCATCTCACCACGAAGGTGCAGCATCGCCCCCATCGTTAATGCCGCCAACATCTTATGTGACGATTGAACGACAGCATCAGCACCGTAACTGATCGCAGATCGTGGCGTTGCTTCATGGAAGCTGAAGTGTGCTCCGTGTGCCTCATCGATAATAACGGGTATATTCGCCTCGTGCGCTATCTGGATGACACGCGTCAGATCAGCAGCTTGTCCGAAGTAATTCGGCCGCGTGATAAATATAGCCCTGGCATGCGGATAGGAGCGTATCGCTTCGGCTAATGACTGTTCATCGATACCTGATGCATACCCCGTGTCTGGATCCCAGATAGGAGTCAAGAATACCGCCTGTGCATGCGCTAGCATCAGACTATTCAAGACGGATTTATGTATGAATCTATCGACGAGTATGAGGTCGCCCGGGTCACACACACCAAGTATACATGCCATGTTACCTAGCGTGCTTCCTTGCACGAGGAAGAATGTCCGATCTGCACCGTAACATGCAGCTGCTAGCTGCTCCGCTTCACGTATGACGCCTTCTGGCTGTGTCAGATCATCCAACCCGGTGATCTCAGTGTAATCTAGTGCCATCAGTGGTCTGATCTCAGCGACATCTTCTGGTAGCACAGTCCCATTCTTATGGCCTGGCACATGAAAGCTAGAAGGGTATCTCGCTTGATGTGCTAGTAATCGTTCATATAGCGGAGCCCGAGAGTTATCCACGAGAGGTTCCTCCATCTGCCATCATGATCTTCGTTGATCTTTATTTCTATTATAGCATGCCTTACTTACGAGCTCCTTTTATACCATATCTTCTTCATCTGATCGACAAAATAGTTGTATCTCTCTTCCTTCACATCGGTTCTCACCATCTCATGCTCACATTGATCACAGATTAACTGCTCGCATATAACGATACCTTGTAGCTGTTCACGACCACATATGATACAAGTATCTGCATGAACATGTTCCTCGTAGATCTGTTCCATAGTCGCATCACCTTTCCCTAACTAATAAAGTGATATGTCCAGATAGTCGCTGCTCAGTAACAGGGATGTAACTCATGGAAGCATGCATCATCCGCATATCCCACGATCACATGAGAGAGATAGTCCCGTGTTCTGCTCAGCATTCTTGTTATCATCTTATCCTGGACAGATCAGATTCCCACCATTATGCAGTATGCCACTGTCGAGAAACTCTTAAACTCTTGATGAGCAGAGACGTCTATTAACGCCCCCATCTCATCGATATAGTGATATTAGAGTAGTACCAGGAGTATATGTCAACAAGAGGCTCTCCAACAGCTCCAACAGTCAGATGCTTCGATGCCTAGTCAACACACTAACTACAGTGTCCGAAGTGATAGGACATTCCTCTACATCATTCATCTTGACGATCATGAGGAACGCCACCGTAAGGCATTCGAAGTGATATGGCCTTCAGCAGCTACACCATCCATCTTGGCGATCAGGAAGAACGCCACAATTAGGCATCCGATGTGATATGACCTTCAGCTACACCATCCATCTTGGCGATCATGAGGAACGCCACCCCGTAAGGCATTCGAAGTGATATGGCCTTCAGCTACACCATCCATCTTGGCGATCAGGAAGAACGCCACAATTAGGCATCCGATGTGATATGACCTTAATCTACACCATCCATCTTGGCGATCAGGAAGAACGCCACAATTAGGCATCCGATGTGATATGACCTTAATCTACACCATCCATGATGAAGTTAACGCCAGTATATGTGCAATACCTTGCTCTGTGACAGAAGAGAGCCCGACTCAGCTCATCTCATTATTCATTTTGACCGTAGTCATGCCGATATGTAATATGAACATCATAACGACATCGGGAGTCCATAACGTGACAGATCATATGAATCACCATGGAAATTCTACCATATATCAATTCAAGCTGCTGAGAAGGATTAGGCATGGTTTCTGGTTTCGCTATCTACCTCATCTATTGATCATCACAACAATCGCTATTGTATATGTGAATCACGGAATATTCGGTGCGATAAGATTCCTTCTCATATGTGTCATCTTACAGCTATTATATCTCGGTACGACATGGCTTTGGCATATTGGCCACCCTCCAGCAGAGCGACAAGACTTCTTCTTTAGTTGGTATTTTCCCTGGTTCGGCGTTTCCTATAAGCACGCTGTGAGTATCCAGCGTTATCTTCAACAGCTCTTACTACTGTGGGTAATACCTGCTTCCATCATCGCAGCCACTGCACCCTGGTTACCCTCAATGTGGATCTACATATCGTTGATTGTACATCTGGAATGTTTATGGCCACGCAGTACCATCATTCTCACTCTACTCGCTAAGAGAGAAGTCGGTATCGTTCGAGTAGAGAAAGACAGCACTTCGTTATATGCGCCGTAGCTACATTCACGGATATCGCTATTATAGAGTAACAGACCGATACCAGTGCAACGGAGTTATAGAGCAATAACAGAGCGATAGAGCGATTACTGCGCAACAGAGTTATACAGCAATAACAGAGCGATAGAGTGAGTACAGTGCGATAGAGCGATTACAGGGAAACGGAGTTATAGAGTGAGTACAGGGCAACGGAGTCTTAGAGCAATAGAGCGATTACAGGGCAACGGAGTTATAGAGTAATAACAGAGCGATAGAGCGATTACAGTGCTACAAAGTCTTAGAGTGAGTACAATTAGGTTGTACCATCTACTAAGTATGGGCACTCCGTGACCAATCCTTGTCCTAATTCGATCGTACGTCAGTTTTCATTCATGTACAACGTTTATTACCGATTAGTGCCTTGACAACGGCCCGCGGCTACTCCCCTTGATTCCTAGAGGCTGCGATCGATATCTCATCCGATGGACACGATATGTAACCCTGATAATGAGTGAGCATTCGAGAGAGTAGCTCCTAGAAAAGTGGATGGATCTTTCCAAGGACTAGTGGAACTGTTTCCTTCAAATGACCGGACCAGAGAAAGAAGAGAAAGAAGAACAAAGACTCTAACGGTCCGTACAGACACTATTAGTCCTTTTTTGGATCATTTTATTTTTTAACGGTCCCCAGCGACACTATTGGCCGGTTTTTGATCGTTTTCCGCTCTCAAAACCCAATATAGTGTCTCCCCGGACCGTTAGAATTTTTCAGGGGCTCTTTTTCGCATATTAGTGTCTCTGGGGACCGTTAGATTTCGATCCCAAGGAAATTCGTGTTACAGGAAGTTCCTCCATCTACCTTTAGTGTCTCTTGAGAGAGTGTCGATTAATCAGACTGGTAGTACGTGAGTGAATTTATCATTTCGTCCAAGGGTGTTTCGAGCTGTTTTGTACGTTTTTTCATATAAAGAGATGGATCCAAGAGGTGTTTCTAGCTACTTTGTACGATTTTTCGTACAAATTGACACTAGCTTTGCAAACATTTGTAACAAACCATATTGTTCGGACAACATTTAACTTATTAGGAAATAATGTCTGGTTTTTGCGCATAAAAAAACCTATTCTAATGGTATAGACGTGTTACCAA
>Ga0180215_1000207_pt1 | contig 85066 bp, 89 predicted proteins | sample eDN3rd37CBELigBY_FD_128871 | JGI IMG/M metagenome (GOLD analysis project Ga0180215, IMG submission 128871) | Enriched backyard soil microbial communities from Emeryville, California, USA - eDNA 3rd pass 37_C BE-Lig BY (version 2) (version 2) | ecosystem: Environmental > Terrestrial > Soil >...
AGGAGAAAGGGTTATATGGATCGAAATAAAGCCTTACATATTTTAAAAGAACATCTTCCAGAAAAACGGTATATCCATACTCTCGGTGTTTTAGATACAGCATTAGAGTTAGCTAAGCTATATCATTGTGATGAGAAAAAAACGGAGCTAGCTGCCATCTTTCATGACTATGCTAAATATCGTCCCGAAGATGAACTAAAAGCTATTATTTTAGAACAAAATTTTCCGAAAGACTTGTTGAGCTTCCATTCAGAACTATGGCATGCTCCAGCTGGTGCCTACCTAGTTGAGAAAGAATTAGGGATTAAAGATGAAGATATTTTTCGTGCCATTTATTACCATACTACTGGAAGACCAAACATGTCTCTCATTGAAAAAATCATCTTTATAGCAGATTATATTGAACCAGGTAGAAAATTCCCTGGTGTTGATGAAGTAAGAGCTTTAGCAAGAATTAATTTAGATGGAGCAATTTTACAAGCGAGTCGGAATACAATCTCTTACTTAATTCAAAAAAATGCTTCTATTTATCCAGATACTATCCATACGTATAATTATTACTTAATGAAAAAGGAGGAATCATCAATACATGACTAATCGAGAGTTATTATTAACAGCAGTTTCTGCGGCAGATGATAAAAAGGCGGAAAACATTATTGTTTTAAACATGAAAGGAATCTCGCTAATTGCGGATTATTTTGTCATTTGTCATGGGAACTCTGATAAGCAAGTTCAAGCAATTGCTCGGGAAATAAAAGAAAAAGTGTATGAAAAAGGGTACGATATTAAACGATTAGAAGGTTTTGATGAAGCGAGATGGGTTCTGGTAGATTTAGGCGATGTGGTTGTTCATGTTTTCCATCGCGAGGAAAGAAGTTATTATAATTTGGAGAGATTGTGGGGAGACGCTCCAATTGAAGATGTATTGAGTGAGTTGAACTCATGAGTTATCAATCATTTGCTTATTTATATGACTCATTAATGGATGAAGCTCCATACGAAGAATGGATGGATTATTTTCTTCGTATGAAATCTAAATATCATCCGAATGGTAATAAAGTTTTAGATTTAGCCTGTGGTACAGGATCAATGACGATTCGGTTAGCAAAAGCAGGCATTGATGTAACTGGAGTAGATCTTTCAGAAGATATGCTTGCTGTTGCTCATGAGAAGTTAACAAGTGAAGGTTATCAAATCCCATTATTCCATCAGGACATGACAGATTTAAATGAAATTGGTAAATTTGATATCGCTATTATTTTTTGTGATTCCTTAAATTATTTGAAGAATGAAGAAGACGTTCAAAAAACATTTCAGTCAATTTATGATGTTTTAAATCAAGATGGTTTATTATTATTTGATGTTCATTCTACATATAAAACAGATTACGTTTATCCTGATCAGACATTCGCTTATGACGGTGATGAGATTGCTTATATTTGGAATTCTTTCTCAGATGATTTACCTCATTCTGTCATACACGAGCTAACTTTTTTCGTTTTAGATGAAACTACTAACCAATATGAACGGATTGAAGAGACTCATTACCAAAGAACCTTTTCAATCGAACAATATGAAAATTGGTTAAAAATGGCGGGATTTACGGTTCTTGAGATTAAAGAAGATTTTGGTCGCTATCCAGTTTCGCCAAATAGTGAACGAATATTTTTTGCAGCAAAAAAAGACTAAAAAAAGAGGGTGATGAATTCATCCTCATTTTTTTATGATTAATTTTTTGAAGGAATTTTTTTATAAAAGAAGAATTATTATAATTGCCTTTATGAATCAAATTGCTTTTTCAACAGAATTTGTTCGTTTTGAAATTTTTTATAAGTTGCTTCGAATAAGTCATCAAATGAATTTTCAAAATGACTTTGTTCTAATACCTTAAGCCCTTCTCCAGTTATCCCACCTCTTACGGTTACTTTTTCTTGTAATGATTGAAAACTATAATAATTCTCTTTAATTAACGCTCCCATTCCAATTAACATTTCACTAGCAAGAGTAGTGGCCAAAGACTCATCGATTTCGGTTTTACGAACGGCTGATTTAATGAATTGTTGGATCAAATAGCTTAAAAAAGCAGGTCCACAGCTTACGATATCTGATGCAACTCGAACAATGTTTTCTTCGATTTCAATAGGTTTTCCAATTTTTGATATGAGTTGCATAATCTTTTTTTTCCATTCATCCGTACATTTTTCTCCAAAGGTCATTAGGCAAACTCCAGCTTGTGCTCGATTCGTAATGCTTGGAATGGCCCTTGCGCAAGAACAATTTAATGTTTTTTCAAGATCGTCTACACGAATTGGGCTAGTTATTGAAATAATACATTGATCTTTGTTAACTACCTCTTTCATTCTCTTTATTAGAGGGGGGAAATCTAACGGTTTTATGCAAATGAAAATGAGATCTGCCTGTTCGATACAATCCAATTCACTAGTTACAACATGTAATGTTGGATATTGAGATTTTAAAGCAATTGCTTTATTTAAAGTGCGATTTGTGATGTAAAGATTTTCTGGAGGTATTGCTTTAGAATCTATAAGGCTTTGAATAATCATAGTTCCCATATTTCCGGTTCCGATTACACCGACTCGCAAATGTTTCACCCTCCTTTACCGAGACTATCTCATATAACTATATGAAAATATTGGTATAAATATGACATGGAGTGATGAGATTGCAGTGGTTTCAAAATCAGAAGTTCTATTTGTTAATTGGTATCGCTATTGTAGCTGTATGTATATTTCTTTTGATTAATCAAAGCAATAAAAATGATTTAGTACTTATTGAGCCAGAACAAACTGAGTCGATCTTAAAGGAAAAGCAACCATTACTAGAAGATGAGGAACATGTAGAAGTCGATAAGCCTGTCATGATAAAAATAGATGTAAAAGGAGCGGTTAAACGGCCAGGAGTATATTCTGTAACGGATTCTGACCGAGTAATTGATGTCATTGAACTGGCTGGTGGTATAACAGAAGATGCGGACTTAAAACCGATTAATTTATCTGCAAAAGTATTTGATGAAATGGTTATTTACGTCCCGAAAGTAGGGGAAAAAACTGAAGAGATTCTTTTACCTCCTCAAAAAAATACATCATCTACAGGTGGGAAAGAACGTAGTCTCGTTAATATTAATTTAGCAGATTCAACCGAGTTACAAACTTTGCCAGGTGTTGGTTCAAGTAAAGCATTAGCAATTATTGAGTATCGCGAGTTGAATGGACCATTTGAAAAAATAGAGGACTTAAAAAATGTTACCGGAATAGGTGAAAAAACTTATGAAAAACTAGCAAATTTAATCACCGTAAAGTAATTGGTTAAATCTTTTCATTGACTCGGTCAATTACTTGTTTTTAAACTAATAGTAATTGAAGTAATGAGAAAGTTGGTGGGGTATGGTGAATCGTATAGAATGGAATCAATATTTTATGGCACAAAGCTATTTATTATCATTAAGAAGTACATGTGAGCGGCTTCGCGTAGGAGCAACTATTGTAAGAGATAAACGAATTATTGCTGGTGGTTATAATGGTTCTATCGCTGGTGGAGAACATTGTATTGATCACGGTTGCTATGTCATTGATAACCATTGTGTAAGGACAATTCATGCAGAAATGAATGCCATTATCCAATGTGCTAAATTTGGTGTTCCGACTGAAGACTCAGAAATTTATGTTACTCATTTTCCTTGCCTTCAATGTACAAAAGGAATTATTCAAGCTGGTATTAAAGCGATTTATTATGCAGAGGATTATAAAAACCATCCTTATGCCATTGAACTTTTAGAGCAAGCAAATGTAAAAGTTTATAAAGTACCATTAGATAAATCTGTATTTTCTTCCATGAATCAAGTTGTTAATGAAATTTAAATCAATTAAAGGAGAGGGTCAGTATTTTCTACGGGTTCTTTTGCTACAGTAGTCTGGCCGTTCTCCTTGCTTTCTTATCCACTCATCATTTCTTAACTGGAATCGTTATTACCGTATCTATTTTACATATCCTACATTATCGTCTATCCAATAAAATATGGATGATATTCACCATTTATATCTTTTTTACGATTTATTTTTTCATTCATTATCAAGAAGCTGAACTTCCTGTTTATACTGAAGAAGTTCAATTAACTGTTCGTTTTACAACCTACCCTAGTATTGATGGAAATAAACTATCAGTTGTTGTTCGAAATCAAAATCATCATCTATTACTCAATTACTGGATGGCGAATGAAAAAGAAAAAGAAAGTTTGGAAAAACAATTTCGTCCAGGCTCAGTATGTACAGTGTCAGGGGAATTAATCATACCTGATGAAGCACGTAATCCAAATTTATTTAATTACAGGCAATATTTAAAGACGCTTCATATAAACTATTCCCTTAAAGTATCTAAATGGATGGAATGTAGTGATTCCACACCAAATCTTTTTGAATCTTTATTAATCGTTAGACAACAAGGAATCTCTCTTATTCAAGAAAACTATTCAGAAACGGTTGCACCTTTTATTATTGCCATGCTCTTTGGAGAACGAAATGAGATGGACATTGATGTGGAAGAAGCTTATCAAAAATTAGGTTTGTCTCACCTTTTGGCGATATCTGGCTTACATGTAACGATTTTTACAGGAATTGTCTACTATCTATTTATTAGAATTGGGATCACGAAAGAACATACTAGAATAGTTTTACTTATTACCCTTCCTATTTATGCTATTTTAGCTGGTGGTAGCCCATCTGTTATTCGTGCGGTTTTTATGTCATGGGTGATTTTATTTTTATGGATTTGGCGGAATAAACTTCATCCATTGGACGGTCTTGGGATTACATTTATTTTTTATATTTTATTTAACCCATATATGATGTTTCATGTCGGTTTTCAATTATCCTATTTTGTAACAGCTTGTTTAATTTTATCCAAAAGCATAATAGAGAAATGCCGTACTGCTTTTTCTGTAAGCTTTATGATTACTTTGATCGCACAAATGAGCTCGCTACCAATTCTACTTTATCATTTTTTTGAAATATCTTTATTAAGTCTTTTCCTTAATTTAATATATATCCCATTATATTCAGTTATGATTATGCCATTAAGTATTGGAGCTTTTGTCCTCTCATTGTTATATCCGCAATTTTCATTTCTTCTCGATACCTTTTTATCTTTAATCTTTCAAATCTCAAATGAACTTGCCATATTGGTGTCAAAATGGAAATTATTTACTCTGACTTTAGGGAAACCACCACTTTATCTCCTACTACTATATTTTTTTACCTATTCTCTAGCCTTTCTATTTATGGAAAAACAAGGGGCTACAAAAATTCGGTATGTCATTTTTCTATTTGTTTATCCACTTCTTCTGCAGTTTATTTATGTGAATTGGTCTCCCATTGGGGAAGTAACGATGATCGATGTCGGTCAAGGTGATAGTATTTTAATACGGTTGCCATATGGACAAGGAAATTATTTAATTGATACTGGTGGAGTTATACAATTTAATTCTGAAGAGTGGATGCAAAGGAAATCCAGCTTTGACACTGGAAAAGATATCGTCGTCCCTTTTTTAAAAAGTAAAGGAATTACAAGAATTGATAAGCTTGTACTAACACATGGAGATATGGATCATATTGGTTCGGTTGATTCCATTCTTAAACAAATCAATGTCTTGCAAATTTTAGTGGGCTCGACTATTAATAAAAAAGAAATTGAAGAAAATTTAATTCAAAAAGCAAAAGAGTTAAATATTGATGTTCAATATGTTTTTGAGGGAATGAGATGGGAGAGTGGTGGCAGTCAGTTTCAAATTTTATATCCTAGGCAAGGGATGGAATCTGATAATAACTCTTCCATTGTTATTTATGCAAATATAGGCGGAATGACGTGGCTTTTTACAGGAGATCTAGAAGAAGAAGGTGAAAAGGAATTACTAAAGAAGTACCCTTCATTACAAACAGATGTTTTAAAAATTGGACATCATGGGAGTAAAACTTCTACAACTGAACCATTTCTATTATCAATAAAACCAAAAGTTGCGCTCATATCTGCTGGGAGAAAAAATCGATTTGGACATCCTCATCAAGTTGTTGTAGAGCGTCTCGTAAAGGAAGGTGTTATGATTTATCGTACTGATGAAAATGGTGCGATTACGTATTCCTTTTTTAACAAAAACGGAAAATTTAATGTAAAACTAAAACATGAAAAAGTCACCAAATAATGAAAAAACCATATACTAAAAGCAAGAAAGGCTGCTAATTGCAGCCATTCTTTTCCATTAGATTAATTAACCCATGAAATATTTCATTAAAGTAGCGATAATAAAAATAGTTGCGAAAAATCCGAATGATACAGTCGCTCCAACGATGGAATCAACAAAGTCATTTCTTTTACATTGTACGTTTTGTTCGAATTCGTTCACCCTAAATCCCCCCTATATTCTCTATTAGTATACTGAAAACATAAGAAAAAATCTACATATTCAGTATATTTTCCTGAACTGTCAACTGTTGACACAAATAATTACGGATAAGTTAGCAAAAATAATAATAACAACCGCTAAATATTAAGACCCAATTAATATTTAGCGTTAAAATAAATGGGTAGTATTTGGCAGTCCGCTTTATGATGATTGAATTGTAAGACTTGTCAAATACTACCTTTTTAGCTTGAATAATAGGACATGTTTCTATACGATAAAAGTAGTAAATCTAAAAAATGTGTTGGTGTGAATGATGTACGAAAAATTATGGAAAGATATTCAAAGGAAATTTTTTTCTCCTGTATATTTATTGTATGGAGAAGAATTATTTTTAATCGAAGAAACGAAAAATTTAATAGTGAACAGCGCTCTCTTAGATGAAGAGCTGGAATTTAATCTTTCAGTATATGATTTAGAAGAAACTCCTGTAGAATTAGCAATTGAAGACTGTCAAACGGTCCCTTTCTTTGGGGAGAGAAAAGTTGTGATTGTACAGAAACCTGTTTTTTTGACAGCTGAAAAACCAAAAGAAAAAGTTGAACACAATTTAAAAGTATTAGAAGAGTATATTCAAGATCCTGTTCCTTCCACTATTTTTATTATCATTGGTTCTTACGAAAAACTTGATGAGCGTAAAAAAATAACGAAATTATTGTTAAAAAACAGTGCTGTATTAAATGCTAAAAAGTTATCAGAACAAGAAATTATCAGTTTCATACATGACCAATTTCGAAAAAAGGATTTAAAGATTGATAAAAAAGCTGCAAATAAGATTTACCAATTAATTGGCTCTAATCTTATGTTACTACATAATGAAATAAATAAAATCGCATTATATTGTGAAAAAAATCAAATTATTACTGAAGAAATAGTAGACTTACTTGTTTCGAGGTCATTAGAGGATAGTATTTTTGCTCTTGTCGATAAAGTATTACAAAGAAAATTAGAGGATTCATTAAGTATTTATTACGATCTCCTAAAACAAAACGAAGAACCGATTCGAATTTTGGCTAGCATTGCAAGCCAATTTCGTTTCATCTATCAAGTGAAGGCTTTACTTAAAAAAGGATACGGTCAAAAGCAAATTGCTGGACTTCTCAAAGTTCATCCATTCCGTGTGAAACTAGTAATGAACCAATCCAATCAATATGATGATGAATACTTATTACAAGGATTAAATGAATTGGCAGAGTTAGATTATAAAATGAAGACAGGTTATGGAGATAAAGAGCGATCTTTAGAATTGTTTTTTATCAAATTATTAACAAAATAAAAAACGATCCTTTTGCGGGATCGTTTTTTTAAATCTTTAAATTAAGCATTTAAAGAGTTTACTTTTTTCATTAAGCGTGATTTTTGACGAGCAGCTGCATTTTTGTGGATTAAACCTTTTGTAGCAGCTTTGTCTAATTTGCGTACAGCTTGAACTAATGCTTCTTTAGCAAGAGCAGCATCATTATTGAATACAGCAGCTTCTACTTTTTTAATTGCAGTACGCATAGCTGATTTTTCAGAAGTATTTTTTGCATTATTTTTCTCTGTTATTTTAATACGTTTAATAGCAGATTTGATATTTGCCAAATCTCTTCACCTCCTAGGTTCATTCGAGATTTATAAAAACTCGACCTTAATTTCACAATGAACAAATGATATTTTATCAAAGCTCTGTCGTAAATGCAATATGAAACCTTAAAAAACCAATAAATAGAATGAAAATCAATCCTCTCGTCCATATTAAAAATAGTATGTAATTTTTTCCTTTTCAAATATACTTCAGAAATTTAAAAGAAAGGAACTATAGTGATGAACGATGATTTAAGTTTATATTCGATTAGAACCGATCTAGCCATTGAAGCTAGAGAGATGGTTACAGAGCAGGAAGCAGAAAGAGCAGAACATCTTGAAGGTGTAATTGTTAAAGAACGAACCGTGAATGATATTAAAATCACGGATGTTGTCATTACAGAGGAAGGTTCTAAAACAATCGGCAAAAAGCCAGGAAATTATTTAACTCTAGAAAGTATTGCGATTCGTCAACAAAATGAAGAATTAGAGAAAATTACACAAGAGGTGTTTGCAAAAGAATTTAAAGCATTTTTAAATAAATTAAATATCCCAAAAGATGCTAGTTGCTTAATTGTTGGACTTGGGAACTGGAATGTTACCCCAGATGCATTAGGACCACTAGTTTGTGAAAATGTCTTAGTAACCCGCCATTTATTTGCGTTACAACCAGCATCAGTTGATGAAGGTTATCGACCAGTTAGTGCATTGGCCCCAGGTGTTATGGGTCTGACAGGAATTGAGACGAGCGACATTATTTTTGGTGTCGTACAAAAAATAAAACCAGATTTTATTATTGTCATTGATGCTCTAGCCTCTAGGTCGATCGAACGGGTTAATGCAACTATTCAAATATCAGATACAGGTATTCATCCAGGTTCTGGTGTAGGGAATAAACGAAAAGAGTTGTCGAAAGAAACGCTTGGAGTTCCAGTCCTAAGCATCGGAATTCCTACAGTGGTTGACGCTGTAACGATTACGAGTGATACGATAGATTTTATTTTAAAGCATTTTGGTAGAGAATTGAGAGAAGGAGACCGACCATCAAGAGCATTAGCTCCTGCAGGGCTAACCTTTGGGGAAAGAAAAGTGTTAACAGATGAGGACCTGCCAAGTGAAGCTGAGCGTCAGAACTTTTTAGGTTTAATTGGAGTTCTATCCGAAAATGATAAACGAAGCTTAATTAGAGAAGTATTAGCACCACTTGGCCATAATTTAATGGTTACCCCAAAAGAAGTCGATGTTTTTATCGAGCGAATGGCTAATGTGATTGCGAGTGGATTAAATAGTGCACTACATGAGGTATTAAATTCTGATGAAGCGAGCTTTATGACCCATTAACTTCAAATTCTATGTTCTATTCTAGTAAATGGAACATAATCTAGTAATAGAGCTGACCTAAGAATACTTTGAAATCTATGATAAAGGTGATTTAAATGTTACGCTTCTTAATAAAAGTTCTAGTCTTGATAGGAGTATTATTTATAGGCATTTTAATAGGGTTTCAAGAAGCGAATAGTGGTTTAAACCGATTGAAAGGATCAACTAACTATAGTAGTTTCCAAAAGGTTGTCTCTATTGGAGAGAATGATAATGGTGATTATGAAACGGTAGTTATAGGAAATAGAGTAAGTAGTCATAATCTAGATGAAAAGAAAAAAGTTTTAGAAAAGATGAATACGTATAATTTCTTTACAGATGTTGCAAAGAAATTATCTACTTTGATTAGTTCCATTTTCTCAGGTTTCTTCTCTATGTTTAGTTCTCCAAATTGAAATCAAATTTTAAGGCGTTTCGGTGGAAATGCCTTATTTTTTTATTCTAATCAAGTCTATCATTGAAAGAGAAAAAATCTACTGATATAATCTAAACTAGTGATTTCGATATCTACAGGAGTGAACGGAATGAATCGAGAAGAAAAATTAAAACGACAATCTAGAATCCGTAATTTTTCGATTATCGCCCATATTGATCATGGGAAATCGACATTAGCGGATCGTATTCTTGAAAAAACTCAAGCTTTAACTGAACGAGAAATGAAAGACCAGTTGCTCGATTCGATGGATCTAGAACGTGAACGTGGAATTACGATTAAATTGAATGCTGTTCAGCTTAATTATAAAGCAAAAGACGGTGAAGAATATATTTTTCACCTCATAGACACACCTGGACACGTCGACTTTACATACGAAGTTTCTCGTAGTTTAGCTGCTTGTGAAGGAGCCATATTAGTAGTAGATGCGGCTCAGGGAATTGAAGCTCAGACTTTAGCGAACGTCTATTTAGCTCTCGATAATAATTTGGAGATTTTGCCGGTTATTAATAAAATCGATTTACCGAGCGCAGATCCTGAGCGAGTAAGAGAAGAAATTGAAGATGTCATCGGTTTAGATGCGAGTGATGCTGTGTTAGCTTCAGCAAAAGCAGGAATTGGGATTGAAGAAATATTAGAACAAATCGTGGAAAAAGTGCCTGCTCCAACAGGTGATCCTGAAGCACCACTAAAAGCTTTAATCTTTGATTCGTTATATGATCCATATCGTGGCGTAGTTGCCTTTATTCGAGTTGTTGAAGGTTCTGTTAAAGTTGGTGATAAAATTCGAATGATGGCAACAGGCAAAGAATTTGAAGTAACCGAATTAGGTGTGAATACTCCAAAAAGCGTTTCTAAGCAAGAATTGACAGTTGGAGATGTAGGTTATTTAACAGCATCAATTAAAAATGTCGGTGATACACGAGTAGGGGACACGATCACTTTAGCAGATTACCCAGCATCTGAGCCACTTCCAGGCTATCGTAAATTAAATCCGATGGTATATTGTGGAGTGTATCCGATTGATACTGCAAAATATAATGATTTACGTGAAGCTTTAGAAAAACTTCAATTAAATGACTCCGCGTTGCAATTCGAGCCAGAAACATCTCAAGCGCTTGGTTTTGGTTTTAGATGTGGCTTCTTAGGGTTATTGCATATGGAAATTATTCAAGAACGAATTGAACGTGAGTTTAAAATTGATTTAATTACAACAGCGCCAAGTGTTATTTATGATGTCTATATGACAGATGGAAGTTCTGTTAAAGTAGATAATCCTTCGAATATGCCAGATCCACAAAAGATTGATCGAATTGAAGAACCATATGTTAAGGCAACAATCATGGTTCCAAATGACTATGTCGGTGCGATTATGGAACTTTGCCAAAGAAAACGTGGTAACTTCATTGACATGCAATATTTAGATCAGTCCCGGGTAACCATTCTTTATGAAATACCATTGTCTGAGATTGTTTATGATTTCTTTGACCAATTAAAATCTAGTACAAAAGGATATGCATCTTTTGATTATGAATTAATTGGTTATAGACCATCTAAATTAGTAAAAATGGATATTTTATTAAATGGTGAAAAAGTCGATGCATTAAGCTTTATCGTACATCGTGAATCCGCTTATGAACGAGGAAAAGTCATCGTAGAAAAATTAAAAGAGATTATTCCTCGCCAACAATTCGAAGTTCCAATTCAAGCGGCAATCGGTACGAAAATTGTTGCACGTTCCACAATTAAAGCAATGCGCAAAAACGTACTAGCAAAATGTTATGGTGGAGATATTTCACGGAAACGAAAACTATTAGAAAAACAAAAAGAAGGAAAGAAACGGATGAAGCAAGTCGGATCTGTTGAAATTCCTCAAGAAGCTTTCATGGCTGTATTAAAGATTGATGACTCTAATAATAAATGATTTTCAATTTGAGACTGTAAATCAAGAGGTTAGGTGGGGGATCCTTCTAACCTCTTTTCTATAGATTTGAAAGGAGGGGCTTTTTTGGTAAACGCCCTTTATATCCATATTCCATTTTGTACCCATATTTGTCATTACTGCGATTTTAATAAAGTATTTTTAAAAGGACAACCTGTTGATGAATATCTTGAAGCCTTAGATAAAGAAATGAAGTTGACAACAAAACGTTTTCCAACTGGACAACTGAAATCGATTTTTATCGGTGGAGGAACACCAACTTCATTGAATCATGTTCAATTGGAGAATCTCATGAAATCGATTCACACCTATTTCCCTGTTAATTCAGCATTGGAATTCACAATCGAGGCGAATCCAGGTGACTTAACAAAGGAAAAATTGTCTGTGTTAAAAGAATATGGGGTTAATCGCTTAAGCCTAGGTGTTCAAACATTTAATAATGATTTATTGAAAAAGATTGGTCGTGCTCACCGAAGTGATGATGTTTATCGTACAGTTGAAGATGCAAAAACCATTGGTTTTTCTAACATTAGTGTTGACCTTATGTATGGATTGCCAGGTCAATCGATAGAAGATGTGGAAGATTCATTAAATAAAGTATTTCATCTAAATGTCCAACATTGTTCAGCTTATTCGTTAATTGTTGAACCTAAAACCGTTTTCTATAACTTAATGAATAAAGGAAAATTACACTTACCAGGAGAAGACGCGGAAGCGAATATGTATGAACTAATCATGATGGAAATGGAAAAGCATGGATTCCGTCAGTATGAGATTAGCAATTATGCCAAATTGGGTTATGAAAGCCTGCACAATATAGTTTACTGGGATAATGAAGAATACTATGGAATCGGTGCAGGAGCTCATAGTTATTTAAATGGAGTACGGCGTTCAAATATTGGACCTGTCAATAAATATATTCACTCCTTGAAAGAGGAAAAGCTCCCCATTCGTGAAGAAATACCGTTAACGAAAAAGGATCAGATGGAAGAAGAAATGTTTCTCGGTTTGAGAAAAACAAAAGGGGTATCGTTATCTAAATTTGAAGCTAAGTTTTCCGAGAGCATTTTTAACGTCTATCGGGATAATATCGAACATCTTTTATCCCAACAATTAATCCAAATTAATTCGGATTACATTCAGTTAACGAAAAAAGGACGAATGCTCGGGAATGAAGTTTTTCAACAATTTTTAATCTCTTAATTCATTCTTATTCAAGGCGAAAACATTGACATCATAAGGGTAATTTGATAATTTATATATAGATTTAGCACTCGATAATAAAGAGTGCTAAAAGGAGTGATAGTGATGTTAACAGAACGCCAATTGTTAATATTGCAGGTCATCATTGATGATTTTATTCGTTCAGCCCACCCTGTTGGTTCTAGGAGCTTAGCGAAAAAGGGAGGTATTACTTTTAGTTCTGCTACTATTCGAAATGATATGGCAGACCTAGAAGAGCTTGGGTTCATTGAAAAAACTCACACATCTTCTGGAAGGGTTCCTTCCCAGAAAGGTTACCGTTTCTATGTTGATCATTTGCTCTCGCCTGAAAAACTTGGATATCATGAATTGCTAAAAATCAAATCACTGTTCTCTGATAAAATCTATGAACTCGAAACCTTTATCCAAAATTCGGCGAAGGTATTGTCTGACTTAACCAAATATACAGCGATCGTATTAGGGCCACAAGTTTCAAACAATAAGTTAAGTCAGTTTCAAATTGTTCCTTTAGATGAAGAAAAAGCAATTGCAATAATCGTAACCAATACAGGCCATGTTGAGCATAAAATATTCTCTTTACCAAAAGAGATTAACCGCGGAGATCTCGAAAAAACCGTAAGAATTCTTAATAGTCGATTGGTTGGAGTTAATATCAGTGAGCTTCACGATAAGCTAATAAACGAAGTAAATGCTATATTTAAAAAGCATTTAGATAACTATGAAACAATGATAGGGCTTATTTCGAGCGTATTAAATATCTCTCTCAATGAGAAGCTATATTATGGCGGAAAGACAAATATGCTAGAGCAGCCGGAATTCCAGGATATTGAATATGTAAGAAGTCTATTGCAATTAATTGAAGAAGAAAGTGATTTCCCGAAAATCTTAAGGAAAACTCCTTATGGTATCGATGTGAAAATTGGTACTGAAAATGTATTGCCTGAAATGAAAAATTGTAGTTTAATTACAGCCACTTATAATATTGGTGAAGATCGTTATGGTACCATTGCGATTTTAGGACCAAAAAGAATGCATTATTCACGGGTCATTTCTATTTTAAATCTATTAAGCAAAGACTTATCTGTTACATTAACGAATTTATACGAGAATTAATCCCTCTGTTCCCCCACGGAAATCTTGTGTGGGGACTCGGATATACATATAAAGTGGAATGAAAGTTTTAGGAGGTGAGTATTTCAATGGAGAAAACTACCAATGATGTAGTAAATGAAGAATTAAATGAAGAAATGAACAATAAAGAAAAAGAACAGCAATCAGAATTAAATCCTCAATCAGATGAATTTGAACCGATTTTTGATGAAACTGGTGAATCTGAGGTTCAAAGCGAAGATGAGGGTGAAGAATGTACACTATCCATTGAAGAACTTCAAAAGGAAATCGAATCTTTAAAACAACAATTAGAAGATCAAGAGAACCGCTCTTTACGTATTCAGGCGGATTTTGATAATTACAAAAGAAGAACTCGTTCTGAAATTGAGGCAATTCAAAAGTATCGCTCTCAAAATCTTGCAGTTGGAATTTTAAATGCAATCGATAATTTTGAGCGTGCATTACAAACAAATGCTACAACTGAAGAAGGACAATCCATTTTACAAGGTATGCAAATGGTTTACCAGCAAATATTAGATGCACTAAAAAGTGAAGGTGTAGAACCGATTGAATCAGTTGGAAAACCTTTTGATCCACAATATCATCACGCAGTCATGCAAGACTCTAGCGATGAACATGAATCCAATATTGTTTTAGAAGAATTCCAAAAAGGATATGTCTTAAAAGATAAAGTTATTCGTCATGCAATGGTTAAAGTTAACCAATAGCAAGAAACTGAATAATTTAAAGTGGAGGTAACAAATTATGGGAAAAATTATTGGTATAGATTTAGGTACAACTAACTCTTGTGTTTCTGTATTAGAAGGTGGAGAACCCGTCGTTATTCCAAACCCAGAAGGTAACCGTACAACACCTTCAGTCGTTGCGTTTAAAAATGGTGAAAGACAAGTAGGGGAAATTGCAAAGCGTCAAGCAGTAACAAACCCAAATACAGTTATTTCAATTAAACGTCATATGGGTACCAATTATAAAGTGAATATCGAAGGAAAAGAATATTCACCACAAGAAATTTCTGCTATTATTCTTCAATACTTAAAATCTTATGCGGAAAGCTACTTAGGCGAACCAGTAACAAAAGCAGTTATTACGGTACCTGCATACTTCAATGATGCTGAAAGACAAGCAACAAAAGATGCTGGAAGAATTGCAGGTTTAGAAGTTGAACGTATTATTAACGAACCAACTGCTGCAGCATTAGCATATGGTTTAGATAAAACTGATCAAGAACAAACCATCCTTGTATTTGACCTAGGTGGTGGTACTTTTGACGTATCCATCATGGAACTTGGAGACGGTGTATTTGAAGTAGTAGCAACTGCTGGAGATAACCGTCTTGGTGGAGACGACTTTGACCAAGCGATTATTGACTATTTAGTTGATCAGTTCAAAAAAGAAAATGGAATTGACCTTTCACAAGATAAAATGGCTCTTCAACGTCTAAAAGATGCAGCTGAAAAAGCGAAAAAAGAATTATCAGGTGTAACAACAACTCAAGTTTCATTACCATTCATTACAGCTGGTCCAAATGGTCCTCTACATTTAGATGTTACATTAACTAGAGCTAAATTCGATGAAATCACAGCTCATTTAGTAGAACGTACAATGGGTCCAACTCGTCAAGCATTAAAAGATGCTGGCTTAACTGCAGCAGATATCGATAAAGTAATTTTAGTTGGTGGTTCTACAAGAATTCCAGCTGTACAAGAAGCAATTCGTAAAGAAATCGGTAAAGAGCCTCATAAAGGTGTAAACCCTGATGAAGTTGTAGCAATGGGTGCTGCAATCCAAGGTGGGGTTTTATCTGGTGATGTCAAAGACGTTGTTTTACTTGACGTAACACCATTATCATTAGGTATTGAAACAATGGGTGGAGTATTTACGAAATTAATTGAACGTAATACAACCATTCCAACATCTAAATCTCAAATTTTCTCAACTGCAGCAGATAACCAAACAGCAGTTGATATTCATGTACTACAAGGTGAACGTCCAATGGCAGCAGATAATAAAACTCTAGGACGTTTCCAATTAACTGACATTCCACCTGCACCAAGAGGTGTTCCACAAATCGAAGTTACATTTGATATCGATAAAAATGGTATCGTAAATGTAAGTGCAAAAGATTTAGGTACTGGTAAACAACAAAAAATTACGATTCAATCTAACTCAGGACTTTCTGAAGAAGAAATTGAGCGCATGATTAAAGAAGCAGAAAAGAATGCTGAACTAGATAAGAAACGTAAAGAAGAAGCTGAACTTCGCAACGAAGCAGATCAATTAGTATTCCAATCTGAAAAAACGTTCAAAGAGTTTGAAGGCAAAGTAGATGCCTCTGAATTGAAGAAAGCTCAAGATGCAAAAGATGAATTAAAAGCTGCTATTGAGAAAAACAATTTAGATGAAATTCGTACGAAGAAAGATGCTCTGCAACAAATTATCCAAAATCTTTCCGTAAAACTTTATGAACAAGCTGCTCAAGCTCAAGGTGCACAAAGCGCACAAGATGGTGGTGCTTCCAGTCAATCTGCTCCAAAAGATGATAATGTAGTCGATGCAGATTTTGAAGAAGTTAAAGATGACAAATGATGAAAGAGTAATTCTACTCTTGTTAAATGACTCTCGTATTTTTAATTAGTCAAAGTCAAATTTCTTGGCTTTGACTTTTTCCTTGTTAGAGCAAGTGGGCATTCTATTGCACAATTGAATATACAAATGATAAAATAAATTTTATGCAACGAATTCGGGAGTGGAAAAAATGAGTAAACGTGATTATTATGAAGTTCTCGGAGTTGAAAAAGGGGCCACAAAAGAAGAAATAAAAAGGGCTTACCGAAAACTTTCAAAAAAATATCACCCAGATATTAATAAAGAACCTGGTGCCGACGAAAAGTTTAAAGAAATAACCGAGGCTTATGAAGTTTTAAGTGATGATTCGAAACGAGCTCAATATGATCAGTTTGGTCATGCAGGTCCAAATCAAGGGTTCGGAGGCTTTGGCGGATTTGAAGATTTCGGTGGCGGTTTCGGTGGTTTTGAAGACATTTTAAATACATTTTTTGGCGGCGGTACTTCTCGCAGAAGAAATCCAAATGCACCACGACCAGGCGCAGATCTTCAATATACGATGACCATTTCTTTTGAAGAAGCAGTATTTGGTAAGGAAACCGATATTGAAATTCCGAGGGAAGAAACATGTGATACATGTCATGGATCAGGTGCTAAACCAGGTACAAAACCTACAGAATGTCCTCATTGCCATGGTTCTGGTCAAATTAGTATTGAACAGAATACTCCGTTTGGACGTGTAGTAAACCGTAGAGTATGTCATTATTGCAATGGAACCGGACAATTTATTAAAGATAAATGTACAACTTGTCATGGTACTGGACGAGTGAAAAAACGTAAGAAAATTCATGTCAAAGTGCCTGCAGGTATTGATGATGGTCAAAGACTACGTGTTGCTGGACAAGGTGAACCTGGGATTAATGGTGGAGAACCAGGAGATTTATATATTGAATTTTATGTAAAACCACACGAATTTTATACTCGTGAAGGTGATGATATTTACTGCGATATGCCAATTACCTTTGCTCAAGCAGCATTAGGTGATGAAATTGAAGTTCCAACCCTTTATGGAAAAGTGAAGTTAAAAATCCCTGCTGGTACACAAAGTCATACGAAGTTCCGTTTAAGAGGTAAAGGTGTTAAAAATGTTCGTGGTATGGGAATTGGTGACCAACACGTAACAGTTAAAGTAGTTACACCGAAGAATTTAACTGAAAAACAAAAACAATTATTACGTGAATTTGCAAATATTAGTGGTCAAACAATTGATGAGGATCATGATTCTTTTTTCGATAAAGTCAAGAGAGCATTTAAAGGTGAATAATGATTGGAGTTGTCGTGCATGAAGTGGTCTGAAATCTGTATTCATTCAACAAATGAAGCGGTGGAGCCAATATCCAATATCCTATATGAAGCTGGTGCAAGTGGTATTGTGATTGAAGACTCTTTTGAATTATATAAAGAAAGAGTCGACCAATTTGGCGAAATTTATTCTTTAAACCCTGAGGATTATCCAGAAGAAGGCGTCATTATTAAGGCATATTTGCCAATTAATAGCTTCTTGGGAGAGACAGTTGAGGAAATTAAAGAAGCGATTAATAATTTGATTTTGTTCAATATTGACATAGGCTTGAACAAAGTAACGATTAGTGAAGTGAATGAAGAGGAATGGGCCACTGCATGGAAGAAGTATTATAATCCTGTGAAAATTTCTCAGAAATTCACGATTGTTCCAACATGGGAAGACTATACACCTGTACAAAGCGATGAGCTTATCATTGAGTTAGACCCTGGTATGGCATTTGGAACAGGGACACATCCTACAACTGTAATGAGTATACAAGCATTAGAATCAATTGTAAAAGAGGGCGATACTGTTATTGATGTTGGCACAGGTTCAGGTGTATTAAGTATCGCATGTGCTCTCTTAAAAGCAAAATCTGTATTGGCACTTGATTTAGACCAAGTTGCAGTTGATTCAGCTAAATTAAATATTAAGTTGAATAAAGTACAAAATATTGTTACTGTAAAACAGAATAATCTATTAGATGGAATAACTGAAAAGGTAGATGTGATTGTTGGTAATCTATTAGCAGAAATTATTGTACGTTTTCCAGATAAAGCGTATGAATTGCTTCATGAAGGCGGACATTTTATAACATCCGGTATTATTAATCAAAAACGAAATTTAGTTGAAACAGCCTTAAAAAAAGCTGGTTTTACAATTGAAGAAACATTATTAATGGAAGACTGGGTTACTATTATTGCAAAAAAATAATAGGATGGTAAAAAGATGCAACGATATTTTCTAGATTCTATCGACAATGAGGATGGAAAAGTTCGAATAATTGGTGATGATTATCATCATATTGTTAAAGTTATGCGTATGTCAGTTGGAGATTTTATTACAGCAGTATTCCCAAATGAAGAAGTTGCTGTATGTAAAATAGATGGAATTCACTCCGATTATATTGAAGCCTCTATTGTTGAGTTTATTCAGGAGCGACGTGAACTTCCAGTTACAGTAACAATTGCTAGTAGTTTACTGAAAGGGGATAAGTTAGATTTAGTCATACAGAAAGGGACTGAATTGGGAGCGTACCAATTTGTCCCTTTTATTTCCAGTCGCTCTATTGTAAAATTAGATGATAAAAAAAGTTCTAAAAGACAAGAAAGATGGCAAAAAATAGCGAAAGAAGCTGCAGAACAATCGGAACGAAATCGGATTCCTGAAGTTCGTAATGTGTGTACTTTTAAACAATTACTAGATCTTTCCCAATCTTATTCAAAAGTAATTGTTGCATATGAAGAAATAGGAAGATCTAATAATAATCATCAATTTAGTCAAAGTATTAGCGGATTAAATGATGGTGATTCATTACTTGTCATATTTGGTCCAGAAGGCGGGTTTAGTGAACTAGAAATTGAAGCATTTACAGCTCATCAATTCGATTTATGTGGACTAGGTCCAAGAATTCTTCGTGCTGAAACTGCACCACTATACGCTTTGTCAGCGATTTCTTTTTATTTTGAATTACAGAGGTGAGAATATATGTCAACCGTCGCATTTTATACATTAGGTTGTAAAGTGAATCATTATGAAACTGAAGCAATTTGGCAATTATTTAAACAAAATGGCTATGAGCGGGTCGATTTTGAACAAAATGCAGATGTATTTGTCATTAATACTTGTACAGTAACCAATACAGGTGATAAAAAAAGCCGTCAAGTCATCCGTAGAGCAATTCGTCAAAATCCTGATGCCGTTATTTGTGTAACGGGATGTTATGCTCAAACTTCACCAGCTGAAATTTTGGAAATTCCTGGAGTAGATATTGTTGTTGGTACTCAAGATCGTGTCAAAATGCTTGAGTATGTTGAACAATATAAAAATGAACGGAAACCGATTAATGCTGTCCGCAATATAATGAAGAATCGCGTATATGAAGAAATGGATGTTCCTTACTTCACAGATCGCCATCGTGCTTCACTTAAAATTCAAGAAGGTTGTAACAATTTTTGTACGTTCTGTATTATTCCTTGGGCACGTGGCTTAATGCGTTCACGTGATCCGAAAGAAGTTGTTAAACAAGCACAGCAACTTGTAAATGCTGGATATAAAGAAATTGTTTTAACAGGTATACATACAGGTGGTTATGGTCAAGACTTAAAAGATTATAACTTAGCGATGCTTCTTAAAGATTTGGAAGAACAAGTAATTGGATTAAAACGATTACGTATCTCTTCCATTGAAGCGAGCCAGTTAACAGATGAAGTGATCGAAGTTATCGAAAAATCAAAAGTTATTGTTCGCCATATGCATATTCCACTTCAATCTGGATCAGACACTGTATTAAAACGGATGAGAAGAAAATATACAATGGCTGAATACGAAGAGCGTTTATTAAAATTGAAAAAGGCTCTTCCTGGTTTAGCAGTTACATCAGACGTTATTGTAGGTTTCCCTGGTGAAACAGAAGAAGAATTTATGGAAACATACAATTTTATTAAAAAGTATAAATATGCTGAACTTCATGTATTCCCATATTCAAAACGTACAGGAACTCCTGCTGCGAGAATGGAAAATCAAATTGATGAAGATATTAAAAATGAACGCGTTCAAAGATTGATTGCATTATCTGATCAACTTGCTAAAGAATATGCTTCTCAGTTTGAAAATGAAGTATTAGAAGTTATTCCAGAGGAACCATATAAAGAAGATCCTACTAGTGGTCTTTATGAAGGTCATACAGATAATTATTTACGTGTTGTTTTCCCAGCTACAGAAGATATGCTTGGTAAAATCGTAAAAGTAAAAATTACGAAAGCAGGATATCCATATAATGAAGGTCAATTTGTTCGTGTTATGGATGATGAAGTTATTGAAAACAGCAAAAAACTCGTAATTTAATTTATAATAGGGGCAAAACTTTTTTGCTCCTTTTTTACATTTTTGTCAAATATTCCTTGAAGGTTTGACAAAAACTAGAAAAAGCGGTTATATAACATTGAATAAACGATAAAGGAGAATTACATATGAATATTGCAAAATATATTGATCACACTTTACTAAAACCTGAATCAACAAAAGACCAAATTACAAAAATTTGTGAGGAAGCAAAACAATATAATTTTGCTTCAGTTTGTATAAACCCAACATGGGTATCGTATGCAAGCGAATTATTAAAAGGAACTGATGTAAAAGTTTGTACAGTTATTGGTTTTCCATTAGGAGCAACAACTTCTGAAGTAAAAGCATTTGAAACTGCCCAAGCTATTCAAAATGGTGCAACAGAAGTTGATATGGTTATTAATATTGGTGCGCTAAAAAGTGGCGATTTTGAATTAGTAAAAAAAGATATTCAAGCTGTTGTGAGTGCTGCAAAAGATAAAGCTCTTGTAAAAGTCATTATTGAAACTTCTCTATTAACTGACGAAGAAAAAGTTAAAGCATGTCAGTTATCCGTTGAAGCTGGTGCAGATTTTGTTAAAACATCTACTGGCTTCTCAACTGGTGGAGCTACCGTAAGCGACATTAAATTAATGAGAGAAACTGTTGGTCCGAATATTGGTGTAAAAGCAAGTGGCGGTGTTCGTAGTGCTGAAGATGCTAAAGCAATGATTGATGCTGGCGCAACTAGAATCGGTGCAAGTTCTGGAGTATTAATTGTTCAAGGATTAACTTCTAATAGCGATTATTAATAGGAAAATGAAGCTGTTTCTTTTTCATATGGAGTTCATAAGAAATTTGGGCTCTATGAAAAGAGAACAGCTTTTTTCGAGCATTTTAAAGACAAAATTAGGTAAGTGGCTAGTTAACTTGTCTAATGGGACTTCGCAAAAAGACAAAACAGGACAGGAAACAAGTCAACTTGTCCTATGGGAGCATCAATCGTTTTTCTATTGTTGGTGTGTATGTGATATGAAATCAATCCTATACTAATGCCAATATTCTTATTGAAACTAATAATTCCTAATAATCTCCTACTCCTTCGTTTAATCTTTAAGAAAAGGACTATGAATTTTTTTAACAAAACTCGCAAATGGTTTTGCAATTGGTAAAAATAGCAACGATACGGCAACATTAAAGATGACACTCGCGTGGGCAAGTTGCTGCACCGGTTCGCTCGCTAATTTTCCGACTAATTCTGCAAAGAGATGAACAAATGGAACAAAGATCAAAACCCCAATTACATTCAACCAAACATGAGCAAAAGCAGTTAACTTCGCTTCTTTTCCTCCTCCAATTGAAGCAATATAAGCATCAAAACAAGTACCAATGTTTGCGCCAAGCATTACGGCAATCGCTGATGATAGAGATAAAATATTCTCTTGAATAAACCCCATGGCAATACCTGTCATTGCAGTACTTGATTGTATAATAGCAGTTACAATTGTCCCTACGAGGATAGAAATCGATGTATGATCATTCATTTCATAAAATACCTTAGTTAAAATATTTAATCCAGATAATGGTTCTGCTAGTCGTTCAAAACCATACATGGCAAGAAATATAGCACCTAAGCCATACATAAACAAACCAGAACTTCTCACCTTTTTCTTAGGAATTAAAATCAATATACTGCCAAGAATAAGTAGTGGAACTATAAAGTGATCAGGACTATAAGCTAAAAATTCAATGGTTGCTGTAGTTCCAATATTAGTTCCTAAAATAATTCCGATAGATTGTTTAAAGGTTAATAATTTTACTGCGATTAAACCAATTGCAATAATCATTACTGCTGAACTACTTTGTAAAATAATGGTAATGATAATACCGAAAATGAGTCCTTTCCATGTTGAAGAAGTAGCTCGGTAAAGCCATTCTTTCATTTTCTCACCAGCAATATTCATTAAGCCTATACGCATAATACTCATTCCACTAATAAATAAAACGATATAAATGATAAATAAAAAAATCAGAAGCATGTCCTTCACCTCAATCCATCATATGGTAGAAAAAGTGAAAACATGAATAAAAAGATTTACTCTCTTAAAATTTTCCGCACATGACTTGTTGACCAATTAATGTGATTATATTATAATTTTGTAGGTACATGGGATATCCATGTTGGTGTAAGGGTTTTGTTCGGAGGGAGGGAAAGTAATGTCAAAAACAGTCGTTCGTAAAAATGAATCCCTTGATGATGCATTACGTCGTTTCAAACGTCAAGTATCAAAAACGGGTACTCTACAAGAAGTAAGAAAACGTGAATTTTACGAGAAGCCAAGCGTAAGACGTAAGAAAAAGTCTGAAGCAGCTAGAAAGCGCAAGTATTAAGAGAGGGTGTAATTAATGAGTCTTCTCGATCGTTTAAATAATGATATGAAACAAGCGATGAAGAACAAAGAAAAAGAAAAACTCTCTGTTATTCGGATGATTAAAGCCTCATTGCAAAACGAAGCAATTAAGCTTGGCAAGAATGAATTATCTGAAGATGAAGAGTTGACTGTTCTTTCACGCGAATTAAAACAACGAAAAGATTCCCTCCAAGAATTTGAAAATGCAGGTCGTACTGACTTAGTTGAAAAAATCAAAACAGAACTTACTTACGTCAATGAATATATGCCAAAACAATTAACTGAAGAAGAACTTGAAACCATTATCCAAGATGCAATCGCCCAAACGGGTGCAACATCAAAAAGTGAAATGGGTAAAGTGATGGCAGTAGTCATGCCAAAAGTAAAAGGGAAAGCTGACGGAGGACTAGTCAATCGACTAGTTCAACAGAAACTGTCTTAAACTCATAAATAGAGTGTAAAAGGACTGGTGTAGAACCAGTCCTTTTTATATATGTTTTTATTACATAGTTTAGTTTTAAAAAAAAGTGAAACTTTCTTCTTTATCATTCGTAATAAATAATAGCGGTTCAAAATGAAGGGGGTGAAAAATGTGAAAAAATATTTGAAACTTATCTTTTTTCTTTTCATCATTCCATTAAGTTTTTTCCCACATTTGGAAGTAAGAGGGGATAATGAACTTGTTTATCATGCGAAAATTGATAACGAGGTAACTAAAGGCCTTTATGCATATTTAGAACGAGCAGTTAAAGAAGCAGAAGATGATGGAGCAAAAGCGATTATTTTTGAAATTGATACGTATGGAGGATCTGTAATTGCGGCAGATGATATAGGGAAACTATTAAATAATACTAAGTTACGCACGATTGCTTATATTAATCCAAATGCTATTTCTGCAGGTGCATTTATTGCTTTAAATATGGATGAAATTTATATGTCTCCTACTGCCAAAATAGGTTCTGCAAAAGTCATTACTTCTGATGGAAATGCAGCAGATGAAAAATCACAATCATTCTGGCTTGCAGCAATGAAAACGGCAGCTGAACAAAATGGTCGGGACCCAATTTATGCTATGGCTATGGTCGATTCTTCAATTGAACTTCCTGATCATCCAAATTTTAGTTTTCAAGATGGATTATTAACGTTAACTTCCTCTCAGGCATTGGAAGTTGGATATTCGGAAGGGATTGTTAATAGTTTTGATGAGTTAATTCAAAAACTTGGTTTTGAAACAGCAGAAATTAAACCATTTGAAAAAACTCTCTCAAACTGGATTGCTGAATTCGTAACCAATTCCTATGTCGTACCAATTCTCTTATCAATAGGCAGCTTAGGTCTTATTATTGAACTTTATTCTCCAGGATTTGGTTTTCCAGGTTTTATGGGAGTATTATCGTTATTATTATTCTTTTACGGACATATGATTGCAGGATTAGCTGGTTTAGAGTCGATTATTTTATTTGTGTTAGGTATAATATTATTAGTCATTGAATTATTTGTCCCTGGTGGAATTTTAGGGTTCCTCGGTTTTGGCAGTATCATATTGTCTATTCTACTGGCTGGAGAAAATGTCTATTCGATGGCTATAAATTTAATAATTGCTATATTAGTAGCAGTTATGGCTATGGTGATATTGGTGAAAATATTTAAAAAGAGGATCAGATTGTTCGATAAAATTGTCCTCAAAGATGCGACAACAACAGAACAAGGTTACATCTCAAATCAATCTAGAACTGATCTTTTAAATCGAACTGGAATAACGATCACCCCTTTACGTCCTTCAGGAACAATTATGATAGACAATGAAAGAATTGATGCAGTGACAGAAGGTGGATTTATTGCTGCTGGTTCTAATGTACAAGTTGTTGAAGTTGAAGGTGTAAGAGTTGTAGTTCGAGAAATCAAAGACTAGTATTAAGTTATCCAAACTTAAGGAGGAAAAGAAATGGATCAAATCATATCAGAATTAGGGGTATTTGGCATCCTAATACTTGCAGCAGTATTAATATTGCTCATCTTATTATTCTCATTTGTACCAGTTATGCTCTGGATTTCGGCCCTTGCGGCAGGAGTCAGAATTAGTATTTTTACATTAGTCGGAATGCGTTTAAGACGTGTAATTCCAGGACGTATTGTGAACCCGCTCATTAAGGCTCATAAAGCTGGGTTACCAGTGGGTATTAACCAATTAGAAAGCCATTATTTAGCTGGTGGTAATGTAGACCGTGTCGTAAATGCTTTAATTGCTGCACAAAGAGCAAACATTGATTTAACTTTTGAACGCTGTGCTGCGATTGACCTTGCAGGACGTGATGTATTAGAAGCCGTTCAAATGAGTGTTAACCCTAAAGTAATTGAAACACCATTTATTTCAGGTGTTGCGCTTGATGGTATTGAAGTGAAAGCGAAAGCAAGAATAACAGTTCGCGCTAATATTGACCGTCTTGTCGGTGGTGCGGGTGAAGAAACGATTATTGCCCGTGTAGGTGAAGGCATTGTTAGTACCATTGGTTCTTCTAAAGATCATAAAGCAGTATTAGAAAATCCAGATTTAATCTCCCAAACTGTATTGAAAAAAGGATTAGATGCAGGTACTGCATTTGAAATTCTATCCATTGATATTGCGGACGTTGATATCGGTAAAAACATTGGTGCTATCTTGCAAACAGATCAAGCAGAAGCTGATAAGAAAATTGCCCAAGCTAAAGCCGAAGAGCGTCGTGCAATGGCTGTTGCTGCTGAACAAGAAATGGTCGCTCGCGTTCAAGAAATGAGAGCAAAAGTAGTGGAAGCTGAAGCAGAAGTACCTTTAGCATTAGCTGAAGCGTTTAGAAGTGGTAATATCGGTGTTATGGATTATATGAACTATCGTAACATTATGGCAGATACAGATATGAGAAATGCAATTGGTAAATTCTCTCAAGAGGATGCGAATGATAATAAACAATCGTAGCATTCATATTGAAAAACAGGGAGGGAGGCCACTCTCTTGTTAGAATTCTTAATTGAAAATCCCGTAATCATCATATTTTTACTGATGGGATTAAGTTCTTTATTTACGAAACAAAAGGCAAAGCCACACTCTGGACCAGAAACAGAACCGATTAATATACCTCGGGAAGTGGAGCGTGAGGTTATTAAACCTAAACCATTAATACCTTCTGAGCAAATTCCAAAAAGTAAGCCTTACGAAGAATGGAAAACAGAAGTGTATGAAAATATTCCAACACGGGTGAAAATCGAGGAATCTCATACGAATCGTCCAGTAAAGACGGAAGAGATAAATCATAAAAAAACAATGGCTCATTTGCAAACTGAACTTCAAGATTTAGAAAAACAGTTAGTAACTAAAAAGAATGTGATGAAAACCTCAACTGGTAATTTAAATCGCACAAAAATAATGGAAGCTATTGTTTGGTCAGAAATATTAGGACCACCTCGGGCAAAGAAACCATACCGCTCTCTGAATCACCGTCAGTAGTAGTTTTGAAGAAAAGAAAATAATTGGTGCTAGAACCCTCTTTTAGCTCATAAATATGAGTTGAAAGGGGGTTCTTTTATGGCAAAAGAAAAGTCTTCTTTTAGGCAAAGAATAGGAAATTGGCTAACAAAACAATTAGATCTTCCTCAAGATGTCATGATGGATTTTCCCCGAATTACAATGGTTGGACAAATTCATATATACATAGAAAATCATAAAGGTTTACTTTCTTTTTCTGAAACCGAAATTCGAATTATGCTTACCCAAGGTCAATTATTAGTGAAAGGCAGAGAATTTGTCATTAAAACGATATTGCCTGAAGAATTATTGCTCGAAGGAAAAATTGACTCAGTAACCTTTATTAACGAGTGATTTAGGAGGAAGTTATGAAAAATCTTTGGACAAAGAAATTAACAGGCCATTTAACAGTTCAAATCAGTGGTAATGGTACAGAAAGATTTATAAACAAACTAGTCCGAGAAGGTTTAATTATTTGGAATGTAAAACGTCTTGCGTCTGGTGATGTTACTTTCCAAATGTTTATTTCAGATGTTAAAGAATTAAGAAAAGCAGTTCGTTATCAACGAGTTAAGGTCAGGTTTATTAAACGTGGTGGCTTTCCGATTTTTCTAAATAAAATGAGGAGAAATGTAGGGTTAATAGCGGGTGGATTCATTGCTATTTTAATTGTTTTAATTTTATCCAACATGATTTGGAATATTGATATTGAAGGGGCTACACCTGAAGTAGAATATAAAATTTCGAATGAATTACAAAAGTTAGGCGTAAAAAAAGGACAACTTCTCTTTTTGATTGATGATCCTGAAACCATCCAGCAAAAAATAACGAAGAAAATTGAAGAAATTACGTGGATTGGTGTGGAGTTAAAAGGGACAACCTTTCACTTTAAAGTGGTTGAAAAGGAACGACCAGAAGAACCTGCTCCAACATCACCACGAAATTTAGTGGCTAAAAAAGAAGCCATCATTGTGGACTATTTTATCGAAAAAGGCAAACCTATGATTTCGATTAATGATTATGTGAAACCTGGTCAAATTCTTGTACAAGGTGATATAGGGAAAGAGGGAAGTCCTAACTTCGTTCCAGCTAAAGGTGTAGTTTATGGAAAGATTTGGTATGAAACAAAATCTGAAGTTAAGCTAAATAGTGAAGTACAAGTTTTAAGTGGAGAAGAAACCGTAAAAAAGGGAATTAAATTATGGGGACTATCTATACCAATCTGGGGTTTTTCCAATGACAATTACGAAAATAAAGAAATTGAACAGAGCGAAAAACCATTAAAATTTCTAAAATGGACGTTACCGATTTCGTTTACAACGACAACAATCCGTGAAATGGAAGTTCAGCAAAAAACGTATACTAGAGATGAGGCGCGTGAGTTAGCCTTAAAGCTGGCAAAACAAAATTTGCTCGAAGTCATACCGAATGATGCAAAAATAATTAACGAAAATATTAGACACGAAACAATTGAGAATGGTAAATTAAAAGTAATTGTAATATACGAGGTTATTGAGAATATTGTAAAAGCAATACCAATAATACCAGCAAGTTGAGGAGTGTTGTCATTTTTGAATACAGTTGAACTACAATTAGAACATTTAGAAAACCCTATTGATCTATTTGGTACTTCAGATAGCCATTTAAAATTAATTGAAAATGAGCTTCTCATCTCCATTACAACAAGAGGGGGAACCATTAGAATTACTGGTGAGGAGCCTCAAGTGGAGAGTGCAGCTGAAATTTTAAAGGCACTACACCAAATGGTGAAAAAGGGAATAAAAATCAGTCAAAGAGATGTCTCTCTAGCTTTGCAAATGCAACAAAAAGGCACTATCGATTATTTTGGAGAGCTATATAAAGAAGAAATTACCAAAAACGCTAAAGGTAAACCAATTCGTGTAAAGACAATGGGCCAAAGGGAATATGTAGAGGCCATTAAGAATAATGATTTAGTTTTTGGAATTGGACCAGCTGGAACAGGAAAAACATACTTAGCAGTTGTTTTAGCCGTCCATGCACTAAAAAATAATCTTGTAAAAAGGATTATATTAACAAGACCAGCTGTTGAAGCGGGTGAGAGTTTAGGTTTTCTACCTGGAGATTTAAAAGAAAAGGTTGATCCATATTTAAGGCCTCTTTATGATGCTCTAAATGACGTTCTTGGAAATGAACATACAGAACGTCTAATCGAGAGAGGAACAATTGAAGTTGCGCCACTGGCATATATGCGTGGGCGAACTTTAGATGATGCTTTTGTCATTTTGGATGAGGCACAGAATACAACTCATGCCCAAATGAAAATGTTTTTAACTCGTTTAGGTTTTGGATCGAAAATGGTTATTACAGGAGATCGTACACAGATTGACCTTCCGAAAGGTTCTCAATCTGGTTTAATAACGGTGGAAACGATATTAAAAAATATTCCTGGTATTGCTTTTGTTTATTTAGAACAAAGTGATGTAGTAAGACATCCACTGGTTGGAAAAATCATTCATGCTTATGAACAATATTCCAAGTAAACAGTATCCCTCTTGAACCTATTTTCAGGTAAAAGAGGGTTTTTTTGAATACTTGAACTATATTTCAAGAATTTTTCTAGAAGTATAGGGAAAGAGATGAAAGTTTTAAAAAATATTGGTATTATTTTACATAATATGTTTTTTATGGTACTTACATACATTCACTAATAACCATCTATAAATAGAAATTGGGGGCGATGGTCATTAAACGCAGAAGAAGAGTCATTTTTAATTATTCAAATATATTTAATCAAAATTTTATATATGCACTTGTTTTTGGCTTTATTGGGTTGGTGCTCTATTTTTCTATGTATTCAAATGTAGAGCCTCTTAAATTGAACGTCACTAAATTTTCTACTGCTGAAGAGACGATTCGTGCGCCAATAACGATTGAAGATGAAGAAGCGACGAAACGAAAGCAACAGGAAGCGATTAATGAAGTTCAACCAATCTATGTATTAAAACATGAATATGCCCAAAACCAAGTTGATTTAGTTCGTTCTATCTTTGATGCAGCAATTGAAGTACTTGATAAAGTGGAACAAATGACGTCTGATAAACAGGTAAGTGGCGAACAGCTAGCTAATCATCCTCGGCCAACTCAATCAGAAATCATTAATATGTTAAAAGATAACTTAACCGAGACAGTCGCTAATTCTTTATCTGAAAGTACGTTAAATGCTCTTGTTACAAGTTCAAGAAGCGATTTAATTAAGGCAAGAGATGCTGTCGTTACAGCGGTTAACAATGTGATGTCAAAACGAGTTAGTGCATCAAGTGTTGAAGAAGGGAAACGCCAAGCTGAAAATGAGATTCGTAATCATCCCCTACCGACTAATTTAAAAAATGCTTCAATCGAGATTGGACGAAATGCGATAGTACAAAATGAGTATTTTGATCCAGAAGCTACAGAATTAGCCCGTCAGCAAACATTGGAAGCAGTAGAACCAGTTCGAATCTTTCAAGGGCAAATCATTGTCGTTGAAGGACAATTAATTACCCCAGAAATATATCGTCAGCTCGATTTGTTAAATTTATTAGATCATGAAGTTCAACCATTACCATATATCGGCCTAGCTCTATTTGTCATCGTACTTGTCCTATTTATGTTTTCCTTTTTTACAAACAATTTTCGAATTGAAAAACATGGGGATCGAAAAGGCTTATATATTTTTGCGGTGATTATGGTTATTTCCGTTACATTTATGAAAATTATTAGCTTAATTCCAATTTCAGGGATGGAACTTTCTTTTGTATTCCCTGCGGCATTAAGTACGATGCTATTAAAAACATTAGTTAAAGAAAGATTTGCGATTTTGAGTGCGATTATTTTAGCTGCTTGTAGTACCGTCATTTTCAATGAGTACACTTCAGGTACATTTAATTTAACGATTGGTTTGTATATTTTGTTTAGTGGAATAAGCGGGGCATTATTATTAACAAATCAAAATCATCGTTCCAAAATTTTACGAGCAGGTTTATATGTTTCCCTTGTTAATATTATGATTATCTGTGCCATACTCTTTATGCCGAATTCACAGATTAACAATATTCAATATCTGAATTATTTCCTTCTTGCGATTGGTTCAGGAATTGGTTCAGCTGTATTAGCGATAGGTTTCTTACCATTTTTTGAGGCAACTTTCGGTATTTTATCCATGATTAAGCTTGTTGAATTGTCTAATCCGAATCATCCATTATTGAAAAAGATTTTAACAGAAGCGCCAGGAACTTATCATCATAGTATTATGGTTGCCAACCTTTCTGAAGCGGCTTGTGAAGCGATTGGAGCAAATGGTTTATTAGCAAGAGTTGCGAGTTATTATCATGATATTGGAAAAACAAGAAGGCCAAGCTTTTTCATTGAGAACCAGTTGAATATCGATAATCCGCATGATCGTCTTAATCCAGAGACGAGTAAAGATATAATTACATCCCACACCATTGATGGAGCTAAAATTCTTGCGGATAATAAAATGCCAAAAGAAATTATTGATATTGCCTTACAGCATCATGGAACTAGCTTTTTGAAATATTTCTATCATAAAGCGAAAGAAAATGGGATGGAAGTTGTTGAAGATGATTTTCGATATGCTGGTCCAAAACCACAAACAAAAGAAGCAGCTGTTATTAATATTGCCGATAGCGTTGAAGCAGCTGTAAGATCGATGTCAAAACCAAATATGGAGAAAATCGAAGCTTTGGTTAAGAATATTATTAAAGACCGTTTAAATGACGGGCAATTTACTGAATGTAATATTACAATTAAAGAACTTAACATCATTGAGAAAACGCTCTGTGAGACATTACATGGAATTTTCCATAATCGTATTGAATATCCAGAGTAAATAAGAAAGGTGAACAAAATGGCATTACAAATTGACTTTACAGATGAACTTGAACAACTAGAAAGCAAACAATTAGATCAACTTGTTAAATTGCTTGAATTGGCTGCAGATTATGAAGGAATCAAAGAAGATTGTGAACTATCGATTACATTCGTGGATAATGAAAAAATACAAGAAATTAATCGTGATTACAGAGGGAAAAATCAGCCGACAGACGTCATTTCGTTTGCTCTAGAGGAAATGGGCGAGGATGAAATTGAAATCGTAGGAGAAGAAATTCCACGTGTTTTAGGTGATATTATCATTTCCATACCAAAAGCAAAAGAACAAGCTGAAGAATATGGTCATTCATTTATGCGAGAATTAGGGTTTTTAACAGTTCATGGTTTTTTACATCTTCTTGGTTATGATCATCATACACCTGAAGAAGAAAAAGAAATGTTTGGAAGACAAGAAAAGATTCTTCAGAAATTTGGGTTAACGAGATAGGTGAACATTTTGAAAGCTTTACTCCTTTCTTTCCGCTATGCAATAAATGGCATTATTCATGCCATTAAGGCGGAAAGAAATATTAATATTCATTTATTCATTACATTTTTCGTGATAGTAGGTGGAATCACTCTTAAATTAAGCCTTATAGAATGGAGTATCATCCTACTTACCATCGGAATTATGATCGCATTGGAACTTATCAATACGGCAATTGAAAGAGTTGTGGACTTAGTAACAAAAGATTTTCATCCTCTTGCTAAGGCAGCAAAAGATGTATCAGCTGGAGCTTGCCTCATCTTTGCTTTGATTAGTGTCTGTATTGGGATTTTGATTTTTCTTCCGAAAATTGTTAACTTTGTTTTAACATTATCATGTTTTTAGAAGTAAATGCTTTTCTTATCAGCATTGAAGCGTTAACAAACAAAGGAAATTATAATAAAATAAAGAAGAAATGACATAGAAGGAATGATCATATGAAAAGAGACCAATTGATTCAAGAAGCAAAAAAAGCAATGAAAATGGCATATGTCCCTTATTCACATTTCCCGGTAGGAGCAGCACTGTTAACAAAAAGTGGCAAAGTATATCGAGGATGTAATATTGAAAATGCTGGTTATAGTTTAACCAATTGTGCTGAGCGCACAGCATTCTTTAAAGCTATTTCTGAAGGTGAAAAAGATTTTGAAATGCTTGCTGTCATTGCCAATACAGATCGACCTGTACCACCATGTGGAGCATGCAGACAAGTAATGGCTGAATTTTGTTCGAAAGATATGAAAGTGATACTTACAAATTTAAATGGAGACCAAACTGAAACCACAGTAGAAGAATTGTTACCAGGAGCATTTACAGCGGAGGATTTGAATGAGTAATCAACAAGAATTTAAATCAGGTTTCATTACGATAATTGGTAGACCAAATGTTGGAAAATCTACATTTTTAAATCAAGTAATCGGTCAAAAAATCGCGATTATGAGCGATAAAGCTCAGACTACAAGAAATAAGATTCAAGGTGTACTTACTACAGAAAACTCACAAATGATTTTCATTGATACACCAGGAATTCATAAACCAAAACATCGCCTTGGCGACTTTATGATGAAAGTGGCTACGAATACATTAAATGAAGTCGACCTTGTCCTTTATATGATTAATGCGACGGAAAAATTTGGCCCTGGAGAAGAGTTCATTATTGAGAAATTAAAAAATGTGAAAACTCCAGTATTTTTAGTAGTCAACAAAATTGATTTAATTCACCCAGATGAACTTTTAACGATTATTGATCGATATAAAGATGAATACCCATTTGCAGAGATTGTCCCTATTTCTGCCTTGCAAGGGAATAATGTCGATAATCTATTAAAAGTCATTCAAAAATATTTACCACCAGGTCCAGCTTATTATCCAGCAGATCAAGTAACTGATCATCCAGAACGATTTATTATCTCAGAACTTATTCGTGAAAAAGTATTGCATTTAACACGTGAAGAAGTTCCGCATTCGATCGCGGTTCAAATTGAGAAAATTAGTCGTGATGAAGATACAGGTAAATTACACGTAATGGCTGTCATCATTGTTGAGCGAGATTCGCAAAAAGGAATTATTATCGGGAAACAAGGCAGTATGCTAAAAGAAATAGGTAAGCGAGCACGTCTAGATATCGAAAATTTATTAGGATCAAAAGTATATTTAGAACTTTGGGTGAAGGTTCAAAAAGATTGGCGAAATAAAGCGGCTTTCTTAAAAGAGTTCGGTTATAGAGAAGATGAGTATTAATTTTATTGTTAAATTTTTTCTCTTATGATTTTTGAGGAATGGTAAACAATATTCAATACAGGTGAGCTAGTTGATACTTTGAAAGGTGGGAATTTCCATGTTAAATTTGACTTGGAAGGTTTTTACTCAGACTGGCAATATTGATACTTACCTTCTTTACAAGGAAATAGAAAAAGAAATGGAAGAAACACCAGAAGTGGATTCAAATGAACTAGCGAACATAGATTTTCAATGAAGAAGTTTACCTGTTTGTTGATATTTGGATGGTGAACAACTTGTTTCAAAAAGTTGAAGGAATTGTTTTAAAATCAATCGATTATGGTGAATCGAATAAAATTTTAACCATTTTCTCCCGTGAAAAGGGAAAATTTGGAGCTGTGGCAAGAGGTGCGAAAAAGCCTACTAGTAGGCTTGCCTCTGTGTCGCAGCCTTTTACTTATGCATATTTTCTTTGTCAAATAGGCTCAAGCCTAGCTACCATACAACAAGGAGAAAACATTGACACCTTTAAAACCATTAAAGAAGACCTATTCCTCACTGCTTATGCATCTTATGTTGTGGAACTATTAGATAAAGGAGTCGATGAAAAAAGTGCTAATCCGTATTTATTTGAATTACTCTATGAAACTTTGAGACATTTTAGTGAAGGTTATGACCCTAAAATTATAAAAAATATATTTGAAGTGAAAATGTTAGGTGTATTAGGCTTTCGTCCTGTAGTAACTGAATGTGTATCTTGTCATGATGTTGATGGACCGTTTGTTTTTTCAGTAAGTGAAGGAGGAATTCTTTGTAGTAATTGTAGCGTTCGGGACCCTCATCACTTAAAAGTTTCACCAAATACAATAAAACTTTTAAAATTATTTTTCTATATTGATATTAAACGCATTGGCAATATTAATGTAAAAGATATTACGAAGAAAGAATTAGATCAATGCATTCAATCTTATTATGATGCCTATTCTGGTATTTATTTAAAGACGAAGAAATTTCTAGATTCTATGGAGTCTCAATTAGGATATAATTAGCATTTTAATCGTCGTAGTTATTGACTTTTACTGTATTTTTAGTTATGATTACGAAAAAATGTGAAATAATTAGCGTAGATGGAAAAGAGTACTTAATCCACTCTATAAAAGCGAGTCTAGGTATGGTGGGAGCTAGATTGTAGAGCATTAAGGAAGGCATTCCGGAGCTATTTTGAATTAAGGTGGCCGTTTGGCAAATAGGGTGGAACCGCGGGTAAACTCTCGTCCCTATGCTAAAAATTTAGCATAGAGATGAGAGTTTTTTTGTTATAATCAAAATTTTAATTTTAAAGAGGTGTCAATATGAATATTCAAGATATGATTTTGACTTTACAAAAGCATTGGTCAAATCAAGGTTGTTTATTAATGCAAGCCTATGATGTTGAAAAAGGTGCAGGTACTATGAGTCCTTTTACCTTTTTACGTGCGATTGGTCCTGAACCATGGAAAGTTGCTTATGTAGAACCATCTCGTCGACCAGCAGATGGGCGTTATGGTGAAAATCCGAATCGCCTTTACCAGCACCATCAATTCCAAGTTATCATTAAACCTTCACCAGATAATATTCAAGAAATTTACTTAGATTCCTTAAAAGCACTTGGAATCAATCCTTTAGAACATGATATTCGATTTGTTGAAGATAACTGGGAAAATCCATCATTAGGCTGTGCAGGTCTTGGTTGGGAAGTTTGGTTAGATGGAATGGAAATTACTCAATTTACGTATTTCCAACAAGTTGGTGGACTTGAATGTAAACCAGTATCAGTTGAAATTACTTATGGTATTGAGCGTTTGGCGTCTTATATTCAAGATAAAGAAAATGTATTTGACTTAGATTGGAATGAAAACTTTAAATACCGAGACATATTTGGTCAGCCTGAATATGAACACTCTAAATATGCTTTTGAGACTTCTGATGTTGATATGCTTTTTAATTTATTTTCTACATATGAAAAAGAAGCACATCGTCAAATGGAAGAAGGTCTTGTACATCCAGCATATGACTATGTTCTCAAATGTTCACACGTTTTTAACTTATTAGATGCAAAAGGTGCTATTTCTGTAACGGAGAGAACAGGTTATATTGCTAGATGTCGGAATTTAGCAAGGAAAGTGGCAAAAACTTTCTATGAGGAAAGAGAAAAGCTTGGTTTCCCAATTTTAAATGGAGGAAAGGGAGATTCAAATGAATAAACACGATTTATTACTTGAGATTGGATTAGAAGAAATACCTGCTCGTTATTGCTTATCATCCATGAACCAATTGCAATCCAAAATGGAAGAGTTTTTAAAAGAACAAAATATTGAATTTACAAGTATTGAATCCTTTGCAACTCCAAGAAGATTAACCGTTCTTGTGAGAGAAGTTAGTGATAAACAAAATGATATTCATGAAGAAGTGAAAGGTCCTTCTAAAAAGGTAGCTCTAGATGGAGAAGGAAATTGGACAAAAGCTGCGATTGGATTTACTAGAGGACAAGGTAAAACGTCAGAAGACATCTATTTTAAAGAAATTAATGGTGTTGAGTATGTTCATATCGAAAAGTATACGAAAGGTGAAGAAACAATCAAAATTTTAGGGAAATTGGATGATTTAATTACTAGTTTATCATTTCCTAAAAATATGCGTTGGGCTGATTTAGACCTTCGTTATATTCGACCAATTCGTTGGGTAGTCGCATTATTTGGCTCAGAAGTAATTCCTTTAAATGTTGGAGAAGTTACAAGTGGAAGAGAAACTTACGGACATCGCTTCCTTGGTGACAAAGTAGAAATTCAAGAGCCTAAAGATTATGTAGAAACTATGAGAAAACAATTTGTTATTGTAGATCCAACTGAAAGAAAAAATATGATTTTACAACAAATTAAGGATCTTGAAGATGAAAAAAATTGGGTCATTCCTGTTGATGAAGAATTGTTAGAAGAAGTAACTTTCTTAGTAGAGTACCCAACTGTTTTATATGGTTCTTTTGAAGAAGAATTTTTAAGACTTCCTAAAGAAGTATTGATTACGACAATGAAGGAACATCAACGTTATTTCCCTGTAACTGTTCAAGAAGGGAATTTATTAGCTCATTTCGTAACGGTTCGTAACGGAAACGCTGAGCATTTAGAAACAGTTAGAAGAGGAAATGAAAAAGTTTTACGTGCTCGTCTTTCTGATGCTGTATTCTTCTATGAAGAAGATCAAAACTTATCAATCCAAGAGGCCATTGATAAACTATCAACCGTTGTTTATCACGAAGAAATTGGTACTTATAAAGAAAAGCTTGTTCGTATTAAAAATTTGGCGCAATATATTATCGAGCAACTTCATATTCAAAATGAAGCAAGCGATATTTTACGTGCAGCCCAAATTTGTAAGTTTGACCTTGTAACTCAAATGGTTGGAGAATTTCCTGAATTACAAGGAATTATGGGTGAACAATACGCGAAAATTGCAGGCGAAAATGAAAATGTTGCACTTGCTATTAATGAACATTATATGCCTAGAAATGCTGAAGGGGATATACCTAAGAGCTTAGCTGGTAAAGTTGTCAGCCTTAGCGATAAGCTTGACACTTTAGCTTCCTTCTTTGCTATTGGTTTAATCCCAACTGGTTCTCAAGATCCATATAGTTTACGAAGACTTGCAAATGGTGTTGTGCAAATTCTAATTAATAGCGATTGGGACTTGAATTTTGTAGATCTATTAAAAGTAAGTATCGAGCAAACTCAATCATTCAAAAAGAAAGAAGACATTGAAATTTTGAATGATCTTAATGCTTTCTTTGATCTTCGGATGAAATATTTATTGAATGAAAATCAAATTCGCTACGATATCATTGATGCGCTTTTAGAATCACCAAAAACAAATTTACGATCCATTTTAACAAAAGCTGAAATATTGCAAGAGGAAAAAGATAAAGATGGCTTTAAAGAAAATATTGAATCACTTGCAAGGGTAATTAATATCTCTTCAAAATGTGAAGAAATTACTCCTATTCATGAAGAGTTGTTTGAAAATGAACATGAAGTTCAGTTGTATAGCAAATATAAGGAATTACAAGCATTGTTTAATCAACTAATTGATGAGAAACAACAATATTATGCGCTTGTTGCGTTAAAACAGCCTATTACAAATTACTTTGACCATACAATGGTAATGGTTGATGATACAATCAAACGTCAAAATCGTCTTTCATTACTAAAATTATTAAGTGAAATCATTTTACAATTTGCTCACTTCCAGTTCATTAATGTCAAATAACTGAAACCACCAAATTTTTATTGTGTCATATTATTCGAAAAATATATGATACTTATTACGCAGTTACACTAATTTAGTATATAATATTATTTATATAATGAATGTACTTGGAACAAGAGCTAGGTGGTGAGTAAAATAGAACTCAATAAAAGGCAAGAACAAATTATACAAATTGTAAAAGAAAATGGGCCTATTACAGGAGAACATATTGCAGAAAAACTTAATTTAACAAGAGCCACATTAAGACCAGACTTAGCCATATTAACGATGGCAGGCTTCTTAGATGCAAGGCCTAGAGTGGGATATTTTTATACTGGTAAGAGTAAAACTCAATTATTGTCTGAGAGTATTAGAAAAATAAAAGTAGAAGATTTTCAATCTTTACCAGTAGTCATTTCTGATAATGTTTCATTGTACGATGCGATTGTAACAATGTTTCTAGAAGATGTTGGAACCTTATACGTGAATGATAAATCTGGGCTACTTGCGGGAGTGGTGTCTAGAAAAGACTTGCTTCGTGCTAGTTTAGGTAAACAAGAACTAATTAATATTCCTGTCAATATTATTATGACAAGAATGCCTAATCTCACGGTATGCAAGAAAGAGGATCTGTTAATTGATGTAGCTGCTAAACTAATAGAAAAACAAATCGATTCGATGCCTGTTGTACGTGAAAAGAATAATGGTTATGAAGTAGTGGGGAGAATATCGAAAACAAGTATCACAAAGGCATTTGCATCTTTAACAGAATTAGACATTTTATAAGGAGCTGGTGGGGGAATGAAAAGGCCGCCTATATACTTAGTTTCAGACTCTGTAGGGGAAACAGTTGAACTTGTAACAAAGGCTGCGATGAGTCAATTTAATGGTTCTAGTGCTGAACTGCACCGAGTGCCATATGTTGAAGATTTTTCTAATATTGATGACGTTATTGAACTTGCAAAACATAATAATGGCTTAATTATATTTACTTTAGTTAAGCCACAAATGAGAGCATATTTATTAAAAAAGGCTGAAAATGAAGGGATATTTGCCTTTGATGTAATCGGTCCATTACTCGATAAATTTAAAGATATTTCTGGGATTGAGCCGAGAAATGAGCCAGGTCTTGTTCGGAGATTGGACGAAGAATATTTCAAGAAGATTGAGGCTATCGAATTTGCAGTTAAATACGATGATGGGAAAGATCCAAATGGTATTTTGAAAGCAGATATTGTATTAGTTGGAGTTTCACGTACATCCAAAACACCGCTATCTCAATTTCTTGCTATTAAGCGGCTAAAGGTAGCAAATGTGCCAATTGTTCCCGAAGTCGATCCTCCAGAACAATTATTCCAAATTGATCCGAAGAAATGTATTGGATTAAAAATTCAATCTGAACAATTAATTAATATTCGTAAAGAGCGATTAATTGCAATGGGATTAAATGAAACAGCCATTTATGCAAATGAGAAAAGAATTAGAGAAGAACTTGAATTCTTTGATAAAGTAGTCTCAAGAATTGGTTGTCGCGTCATTGATGTAACAAATAAAGCGGTTGAAGAAACAGCTAATTTAATTGTTAATATGATAAGTAAGGATGGGGCTTATTAAGCTTTTCATCTATGCATACATAGGTTCAAAAGCCTATGTATGTTTTTTTGTGAAAAATAATAGATATATATAGCAAAAGTTCTAAGAGTATATTATAATAAAAAATTGTATGAAAAAAATAGCGATGAGGTTTAGAAATGGTGGGATAGGAATAAACTTATTTATGTGAAGCTTATCAACCATTCGATTTTTTAACGGACTGTTATTCTTTGAAGTAGGGAGAGTAGTCCGTTTTCGTTGCTCATCACAGTCATTTCCATTGAATCGAAAAAGTCTTATTCATTTTCTTTTAATTTTTTTGTTTTTATTTGAAGGATTTTGTTGAGTATTGTAGAAAATTATTTAAGAAGCGATTATGAATGGTTAAAGTCATCTTTCTTGGATTCTTTATTTCAAGGACTTAAATAATTTAATCCATTTTAGATTTATTAGGGGAAGTAGATGTTGTCCTCATGTCAGAGAGAATTTCAGAAGAGAAAATAAATCAAGTCAGGCAATCGATTGATATTGTGGAGCTGATCAGTGAATATGTCCATTTAAAGAAACAGGGAAGAAACTTTGTTGGGTTATGCCCATTCCATGGAGAGAATACACCTTCTTTTTCAGTATCTCCTGAAAAACAAATTTTTCATTGTTTTGGTTGTCATGCTGGAGGAAATGTCTTTACATTTTTAATGGAAATTGAAGGAATTTCTTTCCAGGAAGCGCTTATGAAGCTAGCGAAACGAGCTAATATTCACCTTGATCTCCATGATCAAAAATCCACACATCCTGCTAGTCATGAATCGACTCGACTAATTGAAATTCATGAATTGGTTAGGAAATTATATCATCATTTACTCGTGAACACAAATGAAGGCCAAGAAGCATTGGAATATTTACATAAACGACAATTCACGAAGGAAATGATTGATGAGTTTCAGATTGGCTTTGCCTTAAATAAAAAAGATTTTCTATACAATTATTTAAAGCAAAGAGGCTATTCTGAAGAGTTACTCATACGTTCAGGTCTTATATTAAGAAATGATGATACTCTAGAATATTACGACCGCTTTAGAGAACGTATTATTTTCCCAATTTTTGACAATAAAGGAAATACTGTGGCTTTTTCTGGGCGAATACTTAAAGAAGGTCAACCAAAATATTTAAACAGTCCTGAATCCTTAATCTTCCATAAAAGTAAAATTTTATATAATTTCCACAAAGCTAGACCGAATATCCGCAAAAAACAATTTACAATTCTATTCGAAGGTTTTGCCGATTGTATTTCAGCCTTTCAAGCAGGAGTCGATAATGGAATTGCCACGATGGGTACTGCGTTAACGGATGAACACGTAAACTTAATTAAACGCATAACCGACAGGGTTGTTCTTTGCTTTGATGCTGATAGTGCTGGACAAAATGCAACTTATAAAGCCGGTGAAATGCTTCAAAATGCTGGCTGTTCTGTTCAAGTCGCCATAATCCCAAATGGCAAAGATCCAGATGAGTATATTAAAACTTATGGACCAGATAAGTTTATGAATGAAGTGATTGGATCAAGCTTGACGTTTATGGCTTATAAAATGAAATATTTGAGAGCAGGAAAAAATCTTCATAATGAAGGAGAAAAGCTCTCTTATATCGAAAATATACTTGTAGAAATAGCAAAACTAGACAAGGCAATTGAACAAGATTATTATTTGCGTCAAATTGCCGATGAATTTTCAATTTCCTTGGATGCATTAAAGAAACAACTAAGGCAAATTGCTTATAGTATAAAAAAAGGTAAACCCATTATAAAAACTCAGATTAATGCTAATGATTCTTTACCAAATAAGGATAAAAAACAAAAGCATGCATATTATAACGCTGAGAGAATGTTAATTGCACATATGTTAAAAAGTGTACACATTGCCAATAAAGTCCAAGAAAAGATGAAACACATTAATTTTAATATTGATGAGCATCAGGCAATTGTAGCATACTTATACGCTTTTTATGAGGCCGGTAACGTTCCTGATTTAAGTAACTTTTTAACCTTTTTAAATGATCCAGAACTGCAAAAAATTACAACAGAAATTGGCATGCTAAACATTAATGATGAACCTAGTGATAAGGAAATACAGGATTATATATCACATGTGTTGAAATATCAAAAAATGCAAAAGATAGAACAAATGAAGGCCGAAATGAAAGAGGCAATGCGTGTTAATGATTCTTTAAAGGCTGCAGAGTTAGCTAAACAAATAATGAAATTGCTTTAACTGTTGGAAGGAGGGGAACACATGGCTGAAAAGTCAGCACGTCCCAAAGATATCGAATCAGAACTTACTGTTGATCAAGTAAAAGAACAAATTTTAGAGATTGGTAAAAAACGTAGAACACTTTCTTATGATAAAATTGCAGAAAAATTATCTCCTTTCGATCTTGATGCAGATCAAATGGATGAATTTTATGAGTATTTATCTGAACAAGGAATTCAATTAACCGATGATAACCAAGAAGAAACTGGAGAAGATTTTTCTGATGATCCAGATGTTGAAGAATTAGAAAAAGAAGAAGAAGAGTTTGACTTAAATGATTTAAGTGTTCCTCCAGGAATCAAGATTAATGATCCTGTACGGATGTATTTAAAAGAAATTGGTCGCGTTGACCTTTTATCACCAGATGAAGAAATTGAGTTAGCTGAGAGAATTGCTCAAGGTGATGAAGAAGCGAAACGTCGATTAGCGGAAGCAAACTTACGTCTTGTTGTAAGTATCGCAAAACGTTACGTAGGTCGCGGTATGCTTTTCCTTGATTTAATCCAAGAAGGAAATATGGGCTTAATTAAAGCCGTAGAAAAATTTGACTATACAAAAGGATTTAAATTTAGTACGTATGCCACTTGGTGGATTCGCCAAGCCATTACTCGTGCCATTGCAGACCAAGCTCGTACAATCCGTATACCTGTTCATATGGTAGAAACGATCAATAAATTGATTCGTGTCCAACGTCAATTACTACAAGATTTAGGACGTGAACCAACTCCTGAAGAAATCGCAGAAGATATGGATCTTACTCCAGAAAAAGTAAGAGAAATCTTAAAAATTGCTCAAGAGCCAGTTTCACTTGAAACACCTATAGGAGAAGAAGATGACTCTCATTTAGGTGATTTTATTGAAGATCAAGAAGCGACAAGTCCATCTGATCATGCTGCTTATGAAATGTTGAAAGAACAGCTGGAGGATGTTCTTGATACGCTTACAGACCGTGAAGAAAATGTTTTAAGACTTCGTTTCGGCTTAGATGATGGACGTACTCGAACTCTAGAAGAAGTTGGTAAAGTATTTGGAGTTACAAGAGAAAGAATTCGCCAAATTGAAGCGAAAGCTCTTCGTAAACTTCGTCATCCTAGCCGCAGTAAACGATTAAAAGACTTTTTAGAATAATAAATTTGATAAAAAGAATGGTTTCACTTCGGGACCATTCTTTTTTATTCGCTCGAATGGTAACGCTTACTTTAAGTGGTAAGTAAGAAATCAAAATGGAATGAGAATTAACTTTGTTATTATTTTAAATAAAATTTAGGGAGAATGCAAATGTAAACTAATTTGAAATTACAAATTTTTATAAACATTTCCAAAATAATATTTAAAAATATGAAATTAATATATATAATGAAATGGAAGCGGATTCAAGATGAGGAGGTAGTTTCCATGTATTTTGAATTAAGTCAAGAACAGCAAATGATTCAAAAGACAATTAGAGAGTTTGCAGAAGAAGAGGTTGCTAAAGGTGCTATAGATAGAGACCGTACAAAAACATTTCCGATAGAAATTTTTCATAAACTAGCTGATTTAGGAATGATGGGTTTACCATTTCCAGAAAAATACGGTGGAGCAGGGGCCGATACGATTAGCTTTGCTATTGTTGTGGAAGAATTAAGTAGATGCTGTGCTTCAACTGGCATAACATATTCTGCTCATATTTCATTAGGGGGGGCTCCGATTTATTTATTTGGAACAGAAGAACAGAAAGAAAAATATTTAGTTCCGATTTGTACAGGTGAATCACTAGGAGCATTTGGATTAACTGAACCTAATGCAGGATCAGATGCAGGTGGAACGTCTACGGTTGCTATTGAAGATGGAGATGACTTTGTCATTTCAGGGAATAAATGTTTTATTACGAATGCATCATATGCAAAATTTTTAGCATTAACAGCCGTGACAGGAGTAAATCATGATAAAAAAGAAATTAGTGCGATTATTGTTCCAACTGACGCAAAAGGTTTTTCAATTTATGATAACTATGAAAAGATGGGTCTTAATGCTTCCAATACAACCGAGCTCGTATTAGAAAATGTTCGAGTGAGTAAAGAAAATCTCCTAGGGAAGCGTGGAGAAGGGTTTAAGCAATTTTTAAAGACACTAGATGGTGGTCGGATTGGAATCGGAGCGATGGCAGTAGGTATTGCTCAAGCTGCTTTTGAGAAGTCATTACAGTATGCTAAACAGCGGAAGCAATTTGGTAGAACACTAGCTAAGAATCAAGCGATCCAGTTTAAATTAGCGGATATGGCGATGAAAATTGAACTGGCAAGAAATATGGTGTATAAGGCAGCTTGGCTAAAAGATCAAGGAAAGCCTTTTACAAAGGAAGCCTCGTTTTGCAAATTATATGCTTCTGAAGTATGTATGGAAATTACTTCTCAAGCCGTTCAAATTCATGGTGGAAACGGTTATATGAGAGAGTATGAAGTTGAGAGATATATGAGAGATGCAAAATTACTAGAAATAGGAGAAGGAACATCTGAAATTCAAAGAATGGTAATTGCAAGAGAAATTGGATGTCTTGAATAAAATTGTAAATATGTGTCAAAATTGTGAACATCATATATTTTCTAGTACTAATATCTTCCCCTTCTAGCGATAATCAAGTAAAATAAGAATAGTTTGTAAATATTTTTTGAACAATACATAGACAAAGGGGAGAAATAGATGAAACGTAATGCACTTATTCCATATTTTCTCATCATGGTATTTGGTGTATGTTTAATGGTTGCGTTATCATTCATCGATAATGGTACTGAGACAGCAAAAGAGGATGAAGCTGTAGTAAAAACACCAGAGGAAATCGCTGCTCAGTATTGTATGGGTTGCCATGGAAGTAATTTAGAAGGAAGTCCTAATGGTACACCAGCATTAAAAGGGGTTGGAGACCGTTTATCAGCTGAAGAGATTAAAGATGTTCTAGTAAATGGTCGACAAGGTGATATTGGTGTTATGCCAGGGGGATTAGTACCACAAGAAAGTTTAGATGCAATGGTAGAGTGGCTAACACAATTAAAATAAAATATATGATGTAATGATTAAGGATGTGTATAGATTTAAAAATGCACATCCTTTTTCTTTTTTTCTGCTAAATCTTTCTTACCTATTTGAAAAGAATCGTTTTTTCTAGTAAGTTAAAGATAAAGTTTTATTTTAGTAAATGGAGATTGAATGATGATTAATTTATCTGAGAGATTACAAAAAGTAGCTAGCTTTATTCCAATAGGTTCTGTTTTGGCTGATATTGGATCAGATCATGCTTATCTACCAATCTATACGATGCAAAATAATATTACAAAGATGGCGATTGCTGGAGAGGTTGCAGAAGGACCATTTCAAGCTGCTAAAGCTAGTGTCATGGCAAATGAACTTTCTGATTTAATAGAGGTTCGAAAAGGAGATGGCTTAGCTGTCATACATAAAGAGGATCTAGTAGACTGTATTACGATTTGTGGCATGGGTGGACCTTTAATTGCAAGTATTTTAGATAAGGGAAAAGATAAGATTGGGGCAAATACTAGACTCGTTCTACAACCCAATATAGCATCCCATGCAGTTAGAAAATGGTTGATTGATGAGAAGTGGGAATTAATTACTGAGACCATTTTAGAAGAAGATGGGCATATATATGAAATATTAGTTGCTGAACGCGGCAATCCCTTAAAACCATATCATAATGCTGAAAAAGAAATCTATTTTGGACCATTTTTATTAAAGGAAAAATCTGAGGTATTTCGGAAAAAATGGGCTCATGAGCGAAAAGAATGGGAACGAATTTATAAACAACTTGAAAATGTTGAAGAACGAGATGCGATTAAACAAAAGAAAGAACAATTAATGAAATATATGACATGGTATGAGGAGGAACGTCTATAATGAAACAGCCTAATGGGTTTGAAATTATTCAATTGTTTGAAAGCATTTCTCCAAAAAGTTTAGCAATGGAAGGAGATAAAATTGGTTTACAAATTGGAACATTGAATAAACCAATCTCAAATGTTCTCATTGCTCTTGATGTTTTAGAGGAAGTTGTTAATGAAGCAATAGAAAAACAAGCAGAACTCATTATTGCACACCATCCGATTATTTTTAATCCTTTAAAAACGATTTTAACGGATACCCCTTGGGGGAAAGTATATGAAAAGCTAATTAAGCATGATATTGCTGTTTATGCAGCTCATACGAACTTAGATGTAGCTATTGGTGGGGTTAATGACTTATTAGCTGAAAAATTAGAGTTGCAAAATACAGAAGTCCTTATACCTACTTATGAAGATAAACTGAAGAAATTAGTAGTTTATGCTCCAATAGAAGCTGAGGATTCGATACGCCAGGCAATAGGTGATGCTGGTGGTGGTTTTATCGGAAATTATAGCCATTGCTCATTTACAGCACACGGTGTAGGTCGATTTCTTCCAGGTGAATCCACAAACCCTCATATTGGAAAACCAGGTCAATTAGAAGCGGTAGAGGAAGCACGTATCGAAACGATTTTTTCTGAGTCAATTGAAAAGAAAGTTTTACGTGCCATGCTTAAAGCTCATCCATATGAAGAGCCAGCATATGATATTTACCCTTTAAATATTAAGGGAAAAGAACTTGGTTTAGGCAGAATTGGCTATTTAAAAGAGGAGATGAAATTAGAACAATTCGTTCAACATCTAAAAAAAGTTCTAGATGTCCAAGGTGTAAGAGTCATAGGTGATTTAAATGCAACGGTAAAAAAAGTTGCGGTCCTTGGCGGCGATGGAAATAAATATTATTATCATGCTCTAAGAAAAGGGGCAGACGTTTATGTAACTGGAGATATGTATTATCATACTGCGATTGACGCGAAATTAGATGGGTTAAATATTGTAGACCCAGGTCATAATATCGAGAAAGTAATGAAAGAAGGAGTTCAAAAGGTATTAACTAACCTCTGCCAAGAAAAGAAATTTAATGTTCAAATACATGCTTCCAAAATACATACAGATCCGTTTCAATTTCTATAAGAGTAGACTGTAGTTTTTTGGATGAAGATGAAAGTTGGCTCGATTTAGTAGCACTAGCGCCAAAAGACAAGCTGAATTGGATCTGAGCTTAAGATGTCTAATGGCAACCCCAAAATAATAAAGGCTCTTCATATTCTCAAAGTTTATTCATGAGATTATGAAGTAGCCAACTTTTATTAAATATAAATTTTTGGAACTGATTTTTTCTCTACATACATCATTTTCTTTTTCGATGTGTTTTTCTTTTTAGTTTGATAATTCTTTTTCGTTTTTGATTGTGATGATCCGTTGTCCTTGTTATTTGTATCATCTCTATCATCTCTGTTATCTTTTTCATTTCTGTTATCTTGGTTTTCCTTATTAGAGTTTTTTACATTGTTCTTTTCTTCGTAACCTTTTATATTTTCTTCACTCGCCTTAGCTCTAGTTTCCTCTTTCTTTTCTTCTTTGTTTTCTTTCTCGTTAAAGTCGTTAGTGTCACCATTCAAATATTCATCAATATCGATATTGAGTTGCTCACTTTCTCCATCCGTTGTACTTTGGTCTTTATTTTCATCTGAATTCGAAAATCCTTTATAGATTTTCCATAATGCTGGTAAATTTTTTATGATTGGTCCATATTGTTGAATCATTGGTCCTACTTGTTGAGCGATTCCTAAAACTCGTTGTGTCTGGCCAAGGAAATTTGAAATTCTACTTGGATCTAAGAAGCTTAAAGGAGATGTTGGTGCTGCATTCCTTGTTGCTGGCCCAAATTGAAAAGGATTGATGGACTGTTGTGGCATTTGTTGTCCTCTTCCTAGAATTCTTGATAAAATACTACCTCCACCATTGTTGGATAGGCCACGTTGCATATATGGCCTTTGAATTTGTCTATACGGCATTTGTCTATATGGCATTCTTCTACTCATACCCCAAGGTGAAGGGGGTGGTGTATATCGTCTATAAGATCCAAATGGCAATGGGGTTTACCTCCTTCTATTCGGTTCGGCAAATCTTTTCCTTTTAATACAATATGCGAATGCCTAACAAGAGGTTAAGACATTTAAACGCTAGATGCTTGACAATGAGTCCTTAAGTAGTTAATTTATAAGTCTATGTAGTATAATACTTAAATGGACATATCGTTTTATATCATTCTTTTATGTACATAATGGAAATGAAAAAGATTTTAAGGGAGATATCATCAATGAGTGAAAAAACATTTAAAGATTTTTCTTTGAAGCCATATCTTTTTGATGCTTTAGAGAAAATTGGTTTTCAAACCCCGACAGAAATACAACAACTCATTATTCCTAGTGCTGAAAAGGGAGTTAGTGTTGTTGGCCAATCTCAAACCGGGACAGGTAAAACACATGCATTTTTATTACCGATTCTTTCCAAAATGAATCATGAAATACAGGAAGTCCAAGCAGTAATAACCGCTCCAACTAGAGAGTTAGCTAACCAAATTTACCAAGAAGCACTAAAATTAATCCAATATGCTAACGAGGAAGCGATTCAAGTTAAACTTTTTGTTGGTGGAACAGACAAAGTTAAGGCTATTGAAAAATTAAAAACTCAGCCACAACTTGTAATTGGGACTCCTGGAAGAATCTATGATTTAGTTTCTGAAAATGCGCTACAAATCCATACCGCTTCTATATTAGTAGTTGATGAAGCAGACTTAATGATGGAAATGGGCTTTTTAGAAGATGTTGATAAAATAGCTTCAAGACTTCCAAAAGACTTACAAATGTTTGTTTTCTCTGCGACCATTCCAGAAAATCTTCGACCATTTCTAAAAAAATATATGGAAAATCCATTGTTTATCCAAGTTGAACCTAAGCGGAAAACAGCTAAAAATATTGAACATGTACTCATTCCAATTCGTCATCGTGATAAAATAAAACTTTTGAAAGACTTATTAATTGCCTTTAACCCTTATTTAGCGATTGTTTTTACTAATACAAAGCAACAGGCAGACTATGTCGCTACTGAATTGTCGAATAAAGGTTTAAAGGTCGGAGTTATTCATGGCGATTTGTCTCCTAGAGAACGTAAGAAAATGATGACTCAAATTCGTAATTTAGATTATCAATATATCGTGGCATCAGACTTAGCATCACGAGGAATCGATATTGAAGGAGTTTCACATGTCATCAATTATGAAATTCCAAAAGACTTAAATTTCTATATTCATCGTTCTGGACGTACTGGTCGAGGTGAGTACACAGGAATTAGTGCGATTCTATACGATGAAACAAACGAACATTTAATTAATCGTCTTGAAGGTATGGGAATTACATTTGCGAATCTTGACCTAGTTGGTGGAGAACTTAAAACGATTTCTGATCGCAATGAGAGGAGAAATCGTAAGAAAAAGAAAGAGTCTGTTCAAATACTTAACACAGTTAAAAAACCGAAAAAAGTAAAGCCAGGATATAAAAAGAAATTACGTGAAGAAGTAGAGCGTCAAAAACGCATCCAAAGTCGTAAGAAGAGATAAATTCTTGTCTTATATTAGTGAAGTTGATATGCTAAAATAAGCGAAACTTTAGAGAGCGGGGGAAAAACATGCTTAAAATCGGGTCACATGTATCCATGAGTGGTAAAAAGATGTTACTAGCTGCTAGTGAAGAAGCGGTTTCATATGGTTCGACTACTTTTATGATTTATACAGGAGCACCGCAAAATACGAGACGGAAAAAAATTGAAGAACTAAACATTGAAGCCGGACTAGCTCATATGAAAGCCCACGGTATTGATGAAATTGTTGTCCATGCTCCATATATCATTAATATTGGTAATACAACCAATCCAGCAACATTTGAATTAGGAGTTAATTTTCTCCAATCCGAAATCGAAAGAACAGAAGCAATCGGAGCTAAACAAATCGTCTTACATCCAGGTGCCCACGTTGGAAGTGGTAGTGAGGCAGGGATAAAGAAAATTATTGAAGGCTTAAATGAAGTCCTCACTAATGATCATGATGTTCAAATTGCCCTAGAGACAATGGCAGGTAAAGGTTCTGAATGTGGAAAAACATTTGAAGAACTTGCTATGATTATTGATGGAGTTACGAATAATCATCGTTTATCTGTATGTTTTGATACTTGCCATACTCATGATGCAGGTTATAACATTGTTGAAGATTTTGATGGTGTATTGAATGAGTTTGACAAAATAATTGGAATTGATAGAATTAAGGTTCTTCATATTAATGATAGTAAAAACCCTCGTGGAGCTGCAAAAGACCGCCATGAAAACATCGGGTTTGGCCATATTGGTTTTAAAGCATTAAACTATATTGTTCATCATCCACAATTAGCAGATGTGCCAAAAATTTTAGAAACACCTTTTGTAGGTGAAGATAAAGATAATAAAAAACCACCTTACAAATTTGAAATTGAAATGTTTAGAAACCAAACATTTGATGAAAACTTGCTTGAAAAAATAATGGCACAATAAATATAAAAGGGATATGTGTCTCTATTGGAATTTATTCGCAATAGAAATAGGACACACTATCCCTTTTGTTACTACTTCATATTTAAAAATGATAAAAATACTTGATTCACTTTTTTTGCTGTTTGTGGTCCTGCTATCTTCGCAATTTCTCGAATGACTTTTGCACGATCTTCATCATTGAAAATATTTGCTTTACTACTTCTTAAGTATGCTGCTATTTGATCAGCTTGACTTTCCGTTACAGAAATATTAAATGGTTGGCCATATTTTAATAACTCTTTCCCCGTTATATTGCTGATTTTCATATTGATAATACTTTCAATTAATCCCATCTAATCCCCTCCTTCAATAATCTATGCCTATTTCAAAAATTAGTGATACGATTTCTTGTGTACTAACTCAATTAAGAAAAAATTCTTTACATGAAAATAAAAAAAATGTATACTCTTTGAGGTAAATCGTAATGAATCTTATTTTCAGTTTGTAAATATAAGTGGTATTTACATACTTGTTTCATGGAAAGGTGATTATATGGCTGAAAAAATACCGGTCATTGAATTGAAAAATGTTTATTATCAATATAACTATGAGAAGGTTTTAGAAAATATTCAGTTAAAGGTTCATGCTGGAGATTTCCTAGCGATTGTGGGACCAAACGGTTCAGGGAAATCTACTTTATTAAAATTAATTTTGGGATTATTAAAAGACTTTGAAGGTGAAATTTATTTATTTGGAGAAAAAATTTCATCATTTCATAATTGGGGTAAAATTGGTTTTGTTTCTCAAAAGGCAAATGCCTTTAATACTGCTTTTCCTGCTTCTGTTTATGAAGTAGTTCGCAGTGGTTTAGCAAAACAACTCAACCTATTTCAGTATTTCTCCAAAAACTATACAAAAGAACGTGTCTACAAAGCTTTAGAAGCGGTTGATATGCTTCAATTTAAAGATCGAAATATTGGAGAACTTTCTGGAGGTCAACAACAACGGGTATTCATTGCCCGGGCAATAATAAGTGAGCCAGAAATTTTAATTTTAGATGAACCAACAGTAGGTGTAGATGCGAAAAGGGTTCAAGATTTTTATAAACTTTTAGATCAATTCCATAAAAAAGGCATGACAATCATTTTGGTTACTCATGATGTTGGAACAATTTCAAATAAAGTTTCTCATGTGGCTTGTTTAAATCGGGTTCTTCATTTTCATGGTAACTCAAAGGAATATGAACAATTAGAAAAGGAGAATTTCACTTCGTTTTATGGTCATGAAGTGAATTTAATTTCTCATGACCATGGGGGTGATCATTGATGTTTGAAACCATTTTTCAATATGAATTTTTACAAAATGCATTTATAACAGGTTTTATTATTGGAATTATCGCCCCTTTACTTGGTGTTTTTATTGTTGTACGAAAATTATCATTAATTGCAGATGCCCTAAGTCATATTACATTATCAGGGATTGCAGCTAGTCTATTTCTCTCCAATTGGGTAGTGCCATTAGCAACTTTCAATCCAATGTATATTGGTATGGGATTCTCTGTCATTGGGGCGATATTAATTGAGAAACTCAGAACCGTTTATAAGCATTATGAAGAATTAGCCATTCCAATTATTATGTCTTTAGGAATTGGTTTAGGAGTCATTTTAATTTCAATGGCAGATGGATTTACTCCTGATTTATTTGGATATTTATTCGGTAGTGTAAGTGCGGTTTCAAGAAGTGACCTTTTTGTCGTTATAATGATCTCGGTACTTGTTATTGCGGTGTTTATTTTTCTTTATAAAGAATTATTTGCCTTGTCTTTTGATGAAGAACATGCGAAAACGATGGGAATTAAGGCAAAACTTATTAATCACATTTTTATGATTATTGTAGCGCTCGTCATTGCAGTTTCCATGAGGATTGTCGGAATATTACTGGTTTCATCATTAATCACTCTTCCTGTAGCTGCAAGTATCCGTATTGCGAAAAGTTTTAAACAAGCATGCATTTTGTCTGTAATATTTAGTGAGGTTTCAGTCATTGGTGGATTAATTAGTGCCTTTTATTTAGATTTATCACCAGGTGGAACTATTGTCGTCATTGCTGCATTCATTTTAGTAATCTCAATTATGTTTGGAAAAATGAGAAATCGAAAAACTCGAAGTGTTTAGAGGTGAATAATATGAAAGTAGAAGAAGCAGTTGAACTGTTAAAAAATAATGGTTACAAATATACAGGTAAGCGTGTAGAAATGTTAGACTTTTTCGCTAGTCATGATAGATATTTAAGCGCAAAAGATGTCTTTGAGGGATTAAAGGATCGATATCCGAATTTAAGCTTTGACACCATATATCGAAATTTAGCATTATTTAGTGAATTAGGGATTCTTGAATCAACAGATTTATCTGGTGAAAAGCATTTTCGAATTACATGCATGAAAAATGAACATCATCATCACTTTATTTGCCTTAAATGTGGAAGAACAAGAGAGATTGAAGTTTGTCCAATGAGACAAATTGCTGGTGAGCTCGATGGGTATCAAATATCTGGTCATAAATTTGAAGTTTATGGATATTGTAATCAATGTGCAGGATAAAGGGGTAATTTTACCCCTTTTTTTATTTTTCCTTAGTTTTTAACCATTCATCCACAAATTGGTCGACTTCTTTCCATGAATGTACCCGAATAACTCCATCTGGAATTGGTAAACGGTTATAAGGGGTATCAAAAAGAAGAACAGGTATACCGCATTCTTCATGAATGGATACGGCATTATCATGTTTATCTTCAAGAAAAATATCGACTTTCAATTCTTTAGCTGCTTCTACCTTATGGTGAGAACCTAAAAGGATAATGTCATCATATTCAATTTCATGACGATGGAACCAATTTTTCGTAATTTCCTCCATCCTCTTTGCTCTGGCAGTAATAAAAAGAAGATGATGTTCTTGCTTCCATTTATTTAAAACCTCTTTGGCACCATCAGCAATCAATGATTGATCATATATAATAGGCTCATTTTCCATAAACCATTTAGAAAACTCCTCTTTAGACACATTAACAAATGGTGTTAATTCATACTGAGTAATATCATTTAAAGTCAAATTTAATTGAAAATCTTTGTTAATAAATGGAAGTAATGCTTCAGGTGAAGTAACTGTTCCATCTATATCAATTCCAAAACGTATTCCCATATATAAAGTCCTTTCTATCCTTAATTGATATTAGTTTAACATAATTTTATCACTGAAAAATCATGTATTGTTTAAAAAAGTAAATATAAGGATATTCAGACAATCATTTGCTAGTGTGTTTTACGAAAAACGTTAAATACTAAAAATGCTCCCAAAAGAGAAAGCGAGGGATTTAATTGGAAGAAAAGAAAAATGAATTAATGAAGGAAGATGCGAACCAAACAACGAACCATGTTCCAAATACTGGTCCACTCTATAGTAATAAGGATACCGATTTAGCTCCTGATTTTTTTCCTGAGGCAGACTTACCTCCAGTTGATAACTATTTTGCGGATGAATATGAAACAGAAGCTGCAGCTGAATTTGCTGCACCTATCGACTATGATGTTCGTTCTAGTCGAAATTATGAGCATAGCAATGAAGAAGACGATGATATTGGAGCGGGTCGTGTTTTTGGTTATATCGCATTAGCACTCGCTATCTTATCACTCTTTACCGCACCTTTGCTTTTTGGAATTGGTGCCATCGTTTTAGGTTTTATCGCTAGAGGACGTGGCGCAAGGGGATCTGCAAGCTGGGCAATTGGTATTGGTGTTTTATCAGTTATCATCAGCCTATTTCTCGCCCCTTTTTTCTAGGTTAAGTTTATTTTAGGGAGCAATATTTAAGCAATAGGCATCAAAAGCTAGCCTGCTTTTGATGTCCTTTTTAATTTAAATTTGTACCCAGCACTCTATAACTACTTGATCTTTAGCTGATGTTTTCTGCATCTGTAAAATTTAAGAAATTCTTATTGAGCACGTGTATTGTTATAAATTGGTATTTTATATGTTTCTCCTGGTTGAATTCTTTCTGGTGCTATTCCATTATTTAGTTGCATAAAGTCCTCAATCATCTCAGTGATAGAAATGTTGTCAGGATAACCCCTTTTTTCAATTAATCCTAATACAGTGTCTCCTGGTTTAATAACTACTTCTTCGTAAGCTTGAGAGTTAATTGTTTCAGTAGAATTTATGATATGTCGATCTGGTAAAGTACCTACTGTTAAATCAGTGAAGATTGAATATATAACAAAAAATCCAATAATCCAACTAGCTAATTTTTTCATCTCGATCAACCGCCTTTACTAGATATAAGTTACGATTCCTTTTAAGAGAATGACTTAATATATATATATTCAATAATCTATTAAGTATTCCACGCGGTTAAAAGAAACTATGAAAAAAGACCGCAATAAATGCGGTCTACTAGAATGATTACGATATGAATTCTATTGGATTTGAGTAAATGTATCTGGTTCGTCTTTCTTAACTTCTTTAAGAGTTAGATAAAGCATAATTACAAAAACAGCCCAATTTATAATACCACTAAAAGGAATTGAAATTTGCAGAGCACTCATTATTGTAAAGAATACAGTGGCTAAAGTAATGGCATATGCACTAAGTTTCCATAATTGTCCATAACTAATAGAAATCTGTAAAGCTCTACGAATAATTAAACCAACCACTGCTAAAATCGTTACGTTAAAGAATAGTCCAGCTAAAATAAAGATTACCATTCCAACATAGAAAAGAGGAACTAATGATTGAACAGAATGAATAGCAGATTCAATATCCGATTTACTTAATTCGTAGAGTTCAATCGATTTATATTCAATTGTATCGACATTACCATCAAAATTAAAGACAACGCCATTTTTTAAAAATCCAATACTATCAAATTTCGATTTAATATTAGATTCCGTTATAGTACCAGTAGAGTCAAATATAATTGTTAACTCTCCTTCATCGAAATAGACTGGTTCTTCTAATGAGCTCTCTAACTGGGCATCTTTGATTTCAAAGTCTGGTAAGTTTTCCATCACATGATTAACACCAGTTGAAATGTGATTGACAAGTATAGATGTAATAATAATTGGTGGTATGAGACAAATAACACCTAGTAGTAAAATATAGAAAATAGTTTTCCACATACCTTGGTTTCGATAAGTTGCAATATCTTTTGGAGAGTACAAACTCTTAATTAATTGAACAAAAATATTCATAATCCACCTACCATAATTTTTATAGTTTTAAAACTATTATTACATAGAATTTAAACTTAATGAAATGGAAATATACTGTTCCTTCTTGTTTTTTATTTGTGTAACATTTTTGTAATCATATTGTAATATTAAGACTGTATGTAAATTCTATGTAAATTCGAACGTGATTATATTTACGAAAAAAGAAGCCCACCTCATAATAAACTTGTGATTCAAAAAACAAAGAGAATGGGGTTAAATACATGAATGAAATTAATATTCAGCAAATGATCTTTGAATTTCTAGGTGGTCTTGGTATTTTCCTCTTTGGTATTAAAGCGATGGGAGAAGGGCTACAAAAGTCAGCTGGAGACAGATTAAGAGATATCTTAGATAAATTTACGACTAATCCATTTATGGGTGTTTTGGCAGGTATAGTAGTAACGATACTTATTCAAAGTAGTTCAGCTACGACTGTTATTACAGTAGGGTTAGTTAGTGCAGGGTTTATGACTTTAAAACAAGCTATAGGGGTTATCATGGGCGCAAATATTGGGACCACAGTAACGGCCTTTATAATTGGTATTGATATTGGGGAATTTGCTCTACCTATTCTAGCAATTGGTTCATTCTTATTGTTCTTCTTAAAGTCAAAACGAGTTCATTATATTGGTCAAATTTTATTTGGCTTTGGTGCATTATTTTTTGGTCTCGAATTAATGAGTGATGGAATGAAACCATTAAGAGAGTTTACTTATTTTCATGAACTTACAGTAAGTATGAGTGAAAATAAATACCTCGGAGTCATAGTAGGAACGATTTTTACGGTTATAGTACAAAGTTCTAGTGCAACGATCGGTATACTACAAAATTTATTTGCAGACGGTTTACTAGATTTAGATGCAGCACTTCCTGTTCTGTTTGGTGATAATATTGGAACTACCATAACAGCGGTTTTAGCATCACTAGGTGCATCTGTGGCAGCAAAACGAGCAGCACTAAGCCATGTGCTTTTTAATGTTATAGGTGCCGTTATATTCATCACGATTTTAAAACCATTTTCAAGCTTTATACTGTTTTTACAAGAAACATTAAATTTAAATGAGAAAATGACGATCGCTTTTGCACACGGTACATTTAATATTACGAATACACTTATTCTCATTTGGTTTGTTGGAGCATTGGCATGGATTGTTACAAAGATTATCCCAGGTGATGATTCATACATTGATGTGAAAACAAAACAATTAGATCCTAAATTTATTGAACAGTCTCCTTCCATTGCGCTTGGGGCGGCGAAAGAAGAAGTGATCCGCATGGGACAACTAGCCATTAAAGCAATGGAAGAAACAAAAAATTATTTAATTAACGGTCAAAATAAACATGGTGAATTAGCTTTAAATTTAGAAGATGCCATCAATAATTTAGATCATAAAATACACGATTATTTGGTCCAATTATCACAGGCAGAGTTACTTGACCATGAGTCTAAAATGCATATGATGTTAATGGAAACTGTAAGAGATATTGAAAGAATTGGCGATCATGTAGAGAATATGGTTGAATTAACTGAATATCGTAATACGAATAAAGCTACATTTTCAAATGAGGCTAAGAAAGATATTGATGAAATGTTTGAATTAGCCCTAAACGCAGTTACGGAAGTAATTGAGGCACTAGATCAAAATGATCTTGAAAAGGCAAAAGATGTGATTTTAAAAGAAGAACAGATTGACCAAGCGGAACGTCGACTACGTAAGCAACATATTTTACGAACGAATGATGGAATTTGTAGCTCTCAAGCAGGTATTGTCTTTGTTGATTTAATCATTAATTTAGAGCGAATAGGGGATCATGCTGTAAATATTGCTGAAGCGATTTTAAATATAAAAGAAAGTGAATAGGTGTTATTTGGGAGAAGCTTAAATTTGTTTGAATAAGCACGTATACAATTAATAGAATTAATTTTTAAGGCTGGGACATATTTCAAGAGCTTTTTCATAATATGTCCTAGCCTTTTCTATTACCTCCATAAATTATTTTTTCTATGGGAATATTTGCTTAATGTTAGGCAGAACATTTGAATTCAATTCATGAATTTGCTAATCTTATATTTGAATCAATGGAAAACCTTTCATTGAATGATACATATTAAAGGAGGAATAACAATGGCTTTTGAATTACCACAATTGCCTTATGCTTACGATGCATTAGAACCTCATATCGACAAAGAAACGATGAACATTCATCATACGAAGCACCACAATACTTATGTAACAAACTTAAACAATGCTGTAGCTGGAACAGAGTATGAGAGCAAAACAGTAGAAGAATTAATTTCAAATCTTGATGCTCTTCCAGAAAATATTCGTACTGCTGTACGTAATAATGGTGGAGGTCATGCGAACCACTCTTTATTCTGGAAAACTTTATCTCCAAACGGAGGCGGAGAGCCAACTGGAGAATTATTAGAAGCAATTAATGCGAAATTCGGAAGCTTTGCTGCATTTAAAGAAGAATTTACAAAAGCAGCGACTGGCCGTTTCGGTTCTGGTTGGGCTTGGTTAGTATTAAATAATGGTGAATTAGAAGTTACAAGCACACCAAACCAAGACTCTCCATTAATGGAAGGTAAAACTCCATTATTAGGTTTAGACGTTTGGGAGCATGCTTACTACTTAAAATACCAAAACCGTCGTCCTGACTACATTGGTGCATTCTGGAATGTAGTAAATTGGGATGAAGTGGCAAAACTTTACAATGCAGGAAAATAATTCACTGATTTACTTACGGTAGGGATTTAATCTCTACCGTTTTTCTGTTTAAAAGGATGGAATAGTTCCCCTCTTCAAAACAAACAATATGATTTGTAAAGGAGAGTAAGGAATGAAATTTTTATCATCTCTTAAATGGAATAATCAAGTTGTGATTACAAAGGATTTAATTTATCTTTTATTAATTGGAGGTTTGTATTCACTAAGCGTTTCTTTATCCAATACATTTGTGAATGTATTTTTATGGAGACAAACGAACGACTTTTTTTTAATTGGTTTATATAATTTAACGATAGTAATTATCCAGCCAATCACTTTTATTTTTGCGGGTAGATTAGCAAAACAGATCGATCGAATCATTGTATTTCGTATTGGTGTTGTCTTATTAGCTCTTTATTATGTTAGCGTCTTATTGAGTGGAGAAAAAGCAGCTGATTATTTGTTATTATTAGGCGCATTGCTCGGTATGGGTTATGGATTCTATTGGCTAGCTTATAATGTATTAACATTTGAAATTACCGAGCCTGAAAATCGAGATTTTTTTAATGGCTTTCAAGGAGTTCTTGGCTCTATTGGGGGAATGAGTGGCCCTTTAATTGCAGGATTTATGATATCAAAATTTATTGGTTTTGTTGGTTATACCATTATTTTTGGAATGTCTTTAGCATTATTCGCAATCGCTAGTGTATTAACATTTTTCATGAAGCGAAGACCTGCTGAAGGAAGGTTTTCCTTTATAAAGATAGTGAAAGAAAGAAAGCAAAATCGTGATTGGAAGATGATTACCAATGCAAATTTATTTCAAGGAATAAGAGAAGGTATTTTTGCATTTGTAATCAATATTTACGTTTACATAACAACATCAAGTGAAATGGCATTAGGTACTTTTGCCTTTTTAAATTCATTTATCTCATTTATTACTTATTTTTTTGCAGGAAAATATATAAAACCAAAGCATCGGTATCGATCAATATTCATTGGTGGGATTTTATTATTTGCAGCAACTTTTACCATTGTTATTAATACGACATACACGAGTTTTCTTATTTATTCAGCTACAATTGCATTTGCTTACCCATTAGTTCTTGTCCCATTTATGTCCATTTCCTATGATGTGATTGGAAGAGGTTGGAAAGCAAGAGAAATGAGAATCGAATACATAGTTGTTCGGGAATTATATTTGAATATTGGTCGTACCATTTCGATATTAATTTTTCTATTTGTTATTACACAATTTAGTTTAGAAAAGAGTATTACATATTTATTAATTTGTCTAGGCTCTGGATATACGTGGATATGTTGGTTTGTTCGTAAGCTAAAACCAGAAGAAATAAAGGGGGGAGATTAACCCCTTTTTTTGTGGAATAAATTTGCTGTTAATTTTCAATATATTTATATAGAAATACACCGTAATTTTTAATAAAATAGAAAGAGTCTATCCATAATCTGGTTTGCTAAATGAAGATAGAAAGAAGGTAGTTTAGCGTGCAACAGAAACAAACTAAGAAAAAGAAAAGTCATATCCCACTTCGGATTAATATATTATTTTTTATTGTTTTTCTATTGTTTTCCATATTAATTTTACGTCTTGGTATCCTTCAAATCGTTCAAGGAGAGGAGTATCGACGTCAAGTAGAGCGGAAAGATGAAATATCTGTCAATTACTCTGTTCCACGCGGTGAAATTTATGACCGAAATTATCATCAAATTGTGTACAATATTCCTCAAAAAGCGATCACTTATACTCCACCAAAGAACCCATCAAATGAGGAATTACTAGATATAGCACAAAAGTTATCCAAATTAATTAAAATGGATGAAAAGTCAATTGATAAAGTAACGACTAGAGATTATAAGGATCTTTGGATCCTTCTTAACGATAATGGAAACGACAAGATTACGAAAGAGGAAGAAACGTTATTTAAAGAAGGAGAATTAACAGATAAGGAACTATACCAACTCAAACTAGATCGTGTTACAGACGAAGATATTGCAACAATCGATAAAAATGTAGCTGCTATTTATCGGAAAATCTTTAATGCCAGAGGCTTAACACCAACGATTGTAAAAAATAAAGATGTAACTGATGAAGAATACGCATTAGTTAGTGAGAATCTATCCAAATTACCTGGTGTTGATATAACGACAGACTGGGAAAGAAAAAAAATATATGAAAATGTATTCCTTGGTGTACTAGGTCAGATGAGTGAAGGTCTTCCTTCTGATAAATTAGATTACTATCTTTCTAAAGGATATAGTTTAAATGATCGAGTCGGAATATCATATCTTGAAGAGATGTATGAAGATGTCTTAAGAGGGACAAAATCAAAAGTTAAGACAATTACTGATAAATCAGGAAGTGTTATAGATACTAAAGTGATTTCAGAAGGCCATAGTGGTAAAGACATTGTTTTAACGATTGATATTGAATTGCAAAAGGAAATTGAAAAAATTATCCAAGAAGAACTAAAAACAATGATGGGTATGAACCGGACAGAAACACTTGATTCTGCATTTGTTGTTGCCATGGATCCGAATACAGGAGAAATATTATCACTTGCTGGAAAGACCTATGATCGTAAAACGAAAGAGTTTAATGATTATTCTAGAGGAACCTTCACTGCTGCATTTGAATTTGGTTCAGCAGTAAAAGGGGCTACCCTCCTTACAGGTTTTCAAACGGGTGTTGTTAAAATAAATGAAAGAATGATGGATGAACCGCTAGTCATTCCGTCAACACCAAGAAAAGCATCTTATCAAAATATGGGCTTGATTAATGACTTAACAGCATTGGAACGTTCATCCAACGTATATATGTGGAAAATTGCAATTGAAATTATGGATGGTCATTATGTTCGTAACCAACCGTTACCATTAAATCGTGAGAAAATGAATGTCATTCGTTATTATTTCAGTCAATTTGGACTCGGAGTGAAAACTGGAATTGGATTTGACCAAGAAATAGAAGGTTTGAAAGGAAATCCACAAGAAACCGGTAACTTAATGGATATTGCCATTGGCCAGTTAGATACGTATACACCATTACAAATGGCTCAATACGTTTCTACGATTGCTAATGGAGGCTATCGTATGAAGCCCATTCTTGTAAAAGAAATTATTAGTCCGGATCCAGGTAGTGATGAAAAAGGTACTATTGTGGAAGTAACAAAGCCAGAAGTATTAAATCGAGTTGATATGAAAGAAGAGTATATTAAGCGTGTTCAACAAGGATTCTGGCAAGTTACACATGGTTCGCGTGGTACTGCAAGAGCATACTTTGCAAATGAACCATATGATGCAGCTGGGAAAACAGGGACGGCAGAAAGTTACAAAGATGGAAAGAAAACTTGGAACTTATCATTTGTAGGATATGCTCCATATAATAAGCCAGAAATTGCGATATCGGTAATTGTTCCTAATGCTTATCAAGGCAAAGATTCACCATATCCTATTACGAATGTAATCAGTCAACGTGTCTTTCGTGCATATTTTGATTTAAAAGAAGAACGGATGAAAGAAGAAAGTACGCAAGAACAAGGTGAAAATGAAGCGGAAGATCGCTTAAATAATGAAACAGAAGGTATAGAAAATACTGAAGGGACAGATACTTCTCTTGGAGAAGAGTCCGAAAATGAATAATATATAAGTTATGAATGTATCTTTGGTCAAGCGGTTTTACGCTTGGCTTTTTTTACTAAATTCACCCTTTAAAAAAATATGGTAATCAAATTTTAAATAAATAATTATAAATTTTCAAAATACGACAATTTGTGTTTATTGTCTGAAAAATATTTAAATGTTACTATGGATATATATAAATTTTTTGAATAATTGGACAAGGGTAAGACAAGTTTAATTTTATTTATATTTTCCTATTAGATAAGCTTTAAACGAAAGGGTGAAGAGCAAATGAACCGACCTATGAAAACTGTCCAAAACAATGATAAAAGGTTTTTAAATGAACTAGTTCATTCAAATCATTATTTATTTAATAACCAAAGAATGAATCTCATTCAAATTGGAAATCAAAACAGCCAGTTTGAATGTTTAAATATTAGTATGGAACACGAGAAAGTAGAAGATCATATATTATTAACTAGGCTCGAGTTTAAAAATATTAGTGATCAGCCATTTACTGCAAAGTTATTCGTAGAAAATTTTATCGATCAAGAGGTCATGAATTATGCTTTCATTTCGCCAAATCGTGATTTTCTATTCTTAGCGAATGAAGATGGTTTATATTTAACATCTGGATTATTTGATAAAAGTTCAATTAATCAATATAGTATTGTAAAAGCACGATTATTAGAAAATTATACTACAGAATTTATCCCTTTTCGTCCAATCGGAAATGGAAATGTTGCTTCCGTTTATTCGTTAGAAAAGAGAATTCAACCTAATGAAGTATCTGTAGCCTATACATGGGTACTGTTTACAGAATCTTCTTCAGAAAAAGAATTAATTAGGTGGAATAATCACTTAAAAAGAAGACTAGCTTTTTTAGAAAAATGATGATATTATAGAAAGGTCGTAATTTGAGAATTTGAGTAAGACTGGAGGGATTCGAATGCGTGTAAATATTACGTTAGCTTGTACAGAATGCGGAGAGCGTAACTATATTTCAACAAAAAATAAACGTAATAACCCAGACCGTTTAGAATTGAAAAAATATTGTCCTCGTGATAAAAAGACTACAGTTCATCGTGAGACAAAATAAGCAGCAGGTTTCCCTGCTGTTTTTCTTATATATAGAAATGAATTAGGCGGATAAGACTATGGAATTTAAACTTGGATTAGTTATTGTTACGATTGTCATTTCGTTAATTGCCTATAAATTGAAAGCGTTAAAACTAAGTGGTGCGCTTAGTGCCATGATTGTTGGAATACTCATTCTAATAGGTGTGGGTATACAAGGGATGATTCTTTTGGGAGCTTTTTTTGTCTCTTCATCGTTTTGGTCAAGGTGGAAACAGAATGACAAAAGTGAAACATTGTCTATCCTTGAAAAAGGAGATGAGCGTGACTGGGCACAAGTATTTGCTAATGGAGGTATTCCAGCCTTATTAAGCTTTATTTACTCCTTTAATCAAGATCCGATATTGCTTCTCTTATTTTCGATTTCATTAGCCGCAGCCAATGCTGATACGTGGGCTTCTGAAATTGGTGTGTTAAGCAAAAGCGACCCGATATTAATCCATAATTTAAAAAGAGTAAAAAGAGGGACGTCTGGAGCTGTATCTATTTTAGGAACAACAGCTTCCTTTTTGGCATCTCTTATGATTGCAGGATTAAGTTTCATTTTATGGAATGATTATATAACGCTTAATCTCGTCATCGTAATTACGATTTTTGGCTTCTTAAATATGATTATAGATACTGTCTTAGGTTCAACTATTCAAAGGAAAAATAGATGTACGATTTGTCATGCAATAACTGAGAGTCATATTCATTGTGATACAGAAACGAAATATGCGCGTGGAATAAGATTTATTAATAATGATGTTGTAAATATTACATCAATTGCGATTACGGTTTTTTTAAGTATATGGTTTATAAACGTTAATTAAGCATGGATAAAATCAATCTCCAAAAGCAACACTATTTCATAGGAGGTTGATACCATGTTACCGAAATTAATCAAAATGTTTTTATTATCCTTCGGGATTGTATACCTTTATAAAAATCGTTATAGGGCAATGAATTGGATATTAAGTAATCAATCCGTACGGAAATATGCAGTACAATTTGCGATGAATTTACCATTCTTAAGAAAAGCCTTTATGCAATCAGCGTTTCGTTAAAAAGAATTGCAACTTATTAGCCTAGATGGTTAAATAAGTTGCAATTTTTTTGTCTCATTACATTGGAATGCAAGTTACTTGAGCTGAAGTTTTTTATCAGCGAATATCCATGACAACAAATAAGTTTTATGTAAAAATAAGAATAAATAATTATTCAAAAGGTAGGGGATTATACTGGGTTTTCGTGAAGATCTCTTGTACTGGTTAATGATTGAATCATTGGTTATCAATAAAAAATATCGGCTCATACATATTAGTGAAGGAGAACAAGAAGTTTGGCTTGAAAATATTTCTAGTAAAAAATATCCATTTATAAGACTCCGACGAATTGATTTAGATTGGAGTTCATTTTTAAAACGAGATATCGAATCAGTATTGTATCGAGGAAATCAAGTTCGACAAGCAGTTTTAAAAAGAGATTTCTCTATTCTAAATATTTATGTTTCCGAACAATTGCCAGTTGATGATTATGAACATATTTTTGAAGCGAGCAAAGCGCCCTCAGGTAATAAAGTTCATGTCCAATCTATGATTGTAAGTGTTGTAAATCTTCATCAATCATTACAACAATTAACAGATATTCTCGGAAATGAGATTTTACTTTCTCTAAAGCGGGAGTATGATCTCAATGAAATCGAAAAGATTAAGAGAAGAGTCATAAACATTTCAATTGAGGAAGAGAAAAAAGAAAAAAACCTCCTCTCATTCGGGAAACCGTTATTTACTTATTTATTTATTGGATTACAAGTTCTGATGTTTATTATTTTGGAACTTGCAGGAGGAAGCGAAAATCCTTATGTTTTAATTGAATATGGAGCAAAGTTTAATTTATTTATATTAGCGGGAGAGTGGTGGCGATTCATTACACCAATCTTTCTTCATATTGGATTCCTCCACTTATTCATGAATAGCTTAGCATTATACTATTTAGGATCGACTGTTGAAAAGATATACGGAAGTTCTCGTTTTCTTCTTATTTATTTATTCTCTGGATTCTTGGGCGTAGTTGGTAGCTTTATTTTTAATCCGAGCATATCTGCTGGTGCAAGCGGCGCAATCTTTGGCTGTTTTGGCGCATTATTATATTTTGGTTTAGTCCATCCGAGAATTTTCTTAAGAACATTAGGTTCAAACATTATTATACTACTTGGTATTAACTTAGTTCTTGGCTTTATCGTTCCTTCTATTGATAATGCAGGTCATATTGGAGGGCTAATCGGTGGATTTTTAGCTGCTGGAGTCGTTCATTTTCCAAAAAATAAGAAGCTCACCCAACAAGCCTTGTTCTTGATTGGAACGTTTTTTTTAACTTCAGTAGCACTATATTTTGGTTATCATTTTCCTAATTTACCCTAGGAATATTTTGAATGAGTCGGATTGTTTCACCAGTCTGAGTCTGAATAATGATCATTAAATGTTCACGATTTTTGGCTAGCAAAATAATTGGAATGGTACTATTAATTGGTGAAATGATTTTCCCATTATTTGTTTTTATGCCAAGAAAATAATTTTTATAAAGCCCTTCCATAAGTCTTCCAATTATTTGTTTAGATTGCTCCTTTGAAAATGAAGGGAGCCCTTTTTTTTCGTAATTAGGTAAATCAGTTAATGGAATGATGTGGTAGAAATCTAAATCGATTCCAAAGTTTTCTTCTGCATTTTGAATGGCTAATCGAATGGCTTCATCTTCCTTCTTATCTAAAACTTCTTTCCAACCTATCTCTTCTTCTGTTGATGGGCTTTTAAAAGATATTAAAGAAGGAAGATTTGTTTGTATGACGTATAGATCGTCTTCTGATATTGCTTGAGAGCTTGTAATTTGATCAGAATTTGAGTGAATTTCAGCATGATGGAAAGTAATCGCTCTTAAAAGTTCATTATGATTTAAAGACATTTTCAATTGATCTTCAATGATGTCTGTGTTCTCAGCCCATTTTCCGATTTTCCCAACCAACTTCCCATTAGCAAACAAAAACGAAATATCATGGCGTAAATATGCACTTTTGTTTAAACGAGACATTGAGTTTAATTGTAATTCATATCCATCATTTACTTGATTAGGAGAAGATAAAACCGTTTTTTTATCTAGAAACTCCACATTCGGATCAAGTGGAAAGTAAGTAATGGTCTCTTTCGCAGTTCTTTCATCCGACGTTTTTTGGAAAAAAAAGATACACGCAAGTAGTGTAACAATAACAATGAAAAAAAGTTGAAATTTCCTCATGAATCGCACCTCTTTTGGAATCTTCCCATGAATAATATTTTATTTCATTACAATATATGAACTTGTCCTTTTAAATATGTAGTTGTGATAAGAATTGACATCAAATTGGAGATAGGTATGAATCTTTACTCCTATGTCAAAGATGGAAATGTATGTTTTCATAGGAAAAAGATGGAAGGTGAAGGAAACAGGTGGGTACTGAATCAAAGGTATACTTATCCAAAAACCTGAACGAAAATGTTTCTTTTCTTAGAGAGGAACTAGGGATAGAAAAAAGTTTTGATGTTATACATTTAGAACTTAATTATGCAGAAAGAGATATGGGGCTCTTTTTTATTGATGGATTTATTAAAGATGATATCTTTTTATATATTATGACACTATTGGCTGATCTAAAGGAAGACCAGTTAGACTTTGATGTATTTCAAAAGTTGATAAAACGGTATATCCCATATGTTGAATTAGACTCGACTGAAGAATATGACACGGTAATTAATAGTGTGTTAGCTGGACAAACGGCATTGCTCGTGAATGGTTTGGAAAAAGCTATTTTAATTGATGCTAGAACATATCCTGCTCGTGGACCAGACGAACCTGATATCGAACGAGTCGTTCGAGGTTCTAGAGATGGCTATGTTGAAACGCTTGTTTTTAATACTGCATTAACAAGAAGGAGAATTCGTGATCGTTCATTACGAATGGAATTTCTTCAAGCTGGTCGCCGTTCAAAAACGGATTTAGTGATTTGTTATTTGGAGGATATTGCAGATCTAAGCTTAGTGGATAAAATTAAGAAGTCGCTTGAGAAAATTGATACAGATGGTTTACCAATGGCAGAAAAGACAATTGAGGAATTCATTTCTGGTCGCCATTGGAATCCTTATCCAACAGTACGTTATACGGAAAGGCCAGACACGGCAGCAGCCCATTTATATGAAGGACATGTTTGTATCATTGTCGATGGTTCTCCAAGTGTCATCATTGCACCGACTACTTTTTGGCATCATCTGCAACACGCAGAAGAGTACCGAAATAAGCCGATTGTTGGTGCTTATTTACGATGGGTGCGATTTATTGCCGTTTGGACATCGATTTTTTTATTACCACTCTGGTATTTGTTTGCGGTTAGACCAGATTTGTTGCCAAAAACTCTTTCATTTATTGGTCCAAATGATGAAGGAGAAATTCCTTTATTTCTACAATTTTTAATTATTGAGATTGGGATTGATATGCTCAGGATGGCCGCAATTCATACTCCGAGCTCTTTAGCAACAGCACTTGGACTTGTAGCTGCTTTAATGATTGGACAAGTCGCGGTTGAGGTTGGGCTTTTGACCAATGAAGTGATCTTATATTTAGCTATTGCTGCAATTGGTACATTTGCAACACCTAGCTATGAATTAAGTCTTGCTAACCGTATATTCCGTATCATTTTATTAGTTTTAACAGCATTATTCCAAGTGTATGGATTTGTCATTGGAATATTCATTTGGATATTGGTTCTCGTTACATTACGGTCGTATAATGTTCCATATCTATGGCCGTTTATCCCTTTTGATTTTAAATCGTTTATGGATATCCTATTTCGTGCCCCAATTCCATTAAAACGAACAAGACCAAAATTTTTAAAGCCGCAAGATAAAGATAAATAAAAAAGGGTAAGAACCGTATTGAACTGCTATCAAAGTTTTGATAGCGGTTTTTTCTATTGGTGAGGCTTTCAAAATGTAGTATAATTTAAAATGGAAAAGGGTGTGAAAATATGAATTCCATTTACGATGTAAGGCAACTGTTAAAACAATTTGGAGTCATCATTTATGTTGGTGATCGCATTGGTGATTTAGAGCTAATGCTTACCGAGTTAAAAGATCTTTATACTTCACAGCTAATTGATCCTAAAGATTATCAAATGGCTGTTCTTCTATTAAAGCAAGAAATTCAAAAGGAAAAAGAGAAAAGACTTAAAGGAGACTAACATGGATAAAAAGTGGATTTTTGGTATAGATTTAGGTGGAACAACAGTTAAATTAGCCATTTTAAACACCGAGGGAGATTTTGTTCATAAATGGGAAATTCCAACTGATAAAAGAGAAAATGGCGAATTCATTGTAACGGATATTAAGAACGCTTTCTTTAATAAAATAGGAGAATTAAATATTGAAAAAGATGCATTTTTCGGTGCGGGAATTGGGGCACCAGGTCCTGTTATTGACAATGGGGTTATTTCTAAAGCTGTGAATTTAGGATGGGAAAATTACCCATTAAAGGATCGCTTAGAGAAAGAAATAGGTTTACCAGTTTCAGTTGAAAATGATGCGAATTGTGCTGCTTTAGGTGAATTATGGAAAGGAGCAGGAAAAGGTTTTCGTAATTTAGTTTTCGTAACACTTGGAACTGGAGTTGGCGGTGGAGTCATTACCAATGGGGAAATTGTATCTGGAGCAAGTGGTGGTGGCGGTGAAATCGGTCACATGAATGTCATGATTGATGATGGATATTTATGTAATTGTGGTAAACATGGCTGTCTAGAGACTATTTGTTCTGCTACTGGTATCGTTAGAGTGGCAAAGAGCATATTAGATTCAACAACGGTAAATTCTAGATTAAAAGAATTTTATTTATCAAATCAAAACATTACATCAAAAGATGTCTTTGAACATGCTTCTGAATCTGACGAGCTTGCTATCAAAATCGTTAACGAAGTTTGTCGTTATTTAGGCTATGCGTTAGGTAGTATTCAAGCTTTACTGGAACCTGAAGCTATTGTTATTGGTGGGGGTGTATCAAAGGCAGGAGAAACATTATTAAACCCATTAAAAGCTTCTTATAAAAAATATGCTTTCCTTCCAGAGAAAAGTAAAACTCAAATTATTTTAGCAACACTTGGAAATGATGCGGGTGTTATTGGAGCAGGTTGGTTAGTTAAAAAACAAATATAAATAAAACTACACGTTTTCTATGAGGGCAAATTAAAAAATTTGCTCTCATTTTATTTTGGATATAAACAAGTGTCATTTCGTACAGGCAAGATTACAATTTTTATAACATATGTTTAATATAATGATGGAATGTTATAGGAGGGAAGATATGAAAATTTTAGTACGTCCAGGGGATAGTTTTTGGTTGTATAGTCAAATTTTTCAAGTACCTGTTCAGTTAATTGAAGATTCAAATCCTAATCTAGTCCCTCATCTACTGCAAATTGGACAGGAAATTCATATACCAGGCTACATAGTTCAACCATACCGTATCCAATCAGGTGATACTTTTTGGAATATTGCTAACGAGAAAAAGATTTCTGTTCAAGCATTATTAATATTAAACCCAAACGTAAATCCTAATGCCCTCCAAATTAACCAACAAATACAAATTCCAGTAAAAGTCATGCAGCCTATTGTTAATGGAAACCAGAATTATGATTTCAATACATTACAAAAAGACATTCAAACATTAGTAACAATTTATCCTTTTTTACGTGTAAATACAATTGGTCAAAGTGTGCTAGGTAAACCAATCCAAGAACTATTAATAGGTAGAGGGAACAGAGTTATTCATTACAATGCCTCATTTCATGCAAATGAATGGATTACAACACCTGTCATTATGAAATTCTTAAATGATTACTTAATTGCGCTTGTTAATGGTACACCAATTAGAGGAGTTTTTACACTTCCATTATATTTACGAAATTTACTATCGATTGTACCTATGGTGAACCCTGACGGAGTAGATCTTGTTTTAAATGGTCCTCCTCCTGAAAGATGGGAAGAGGTTATCGCAATTAATGGGGGAAGCCTAGATTTTTCGAATTGGAAGGCAAATATTCGCGGTGTGGACTTAAATAATCAATTCCCTGCAAATTGGGAAATTGAGAAAGAAAGAAAAGAACCGAAAAGTCCTTCTCCAAGAGACTATCCAGGTGATGCCCCTCTAACAGAGCCAGAGGCTATTGCAATGGCAGAGTTAGCCCAAAATCGACAATTTGCAAGAATGCATGCACTTCATACACAAGGGGAAGAATTTTATTGGGGGTATGAAGGATATGAAGGACCAGAATCTGAAATTTTAGCTCGGGAATACAGTCGAGTAAGTACTTATGAAGCGGTTAGATACATTGATAGCCATGCCGGATATAAAGATTGGTTTATTTTAATTTACCGAAGACCTGGTTTTACTTTTGAGTTAGGATTAGGTGTTAATCCTCTCCCAATTTCCCAATTTCCAACCATCTATGAAAAAATGTTAGGAGTATTTCTTGTTTCTCTATATGCATAATATAATTGAATAAGTTAAAATTGTATGTATTATGTATTAGGAAGCCATTTGGCTTCTATTTTAATGTTTCTGACATAAATTTGTAAGATTTGTGAAACATTTATCGATTACAATCGTCTAATATGATAGAGAACAAACAAGAATGGGGGAGATTTTTTAAAGTGTTCAAAAAAAGTGTAGCATTAATAGTTATTTGTGCTTTTCTCATTCCATTAGTAGCTTGTCAAAAGACTAGCACTTCAGAAAATCAGATTTCCTACCATTCTGGACGAGTAGATGCACAAATTGGTCAAAAGGATTTAAGTAGTAATAAAACAGATGTTAAGTCCATTAAGGTTGATGAATATACATTTCGTTCTATAATTGGTTGGTTATCAAATGATGAATTATTGTTAAATGAATTCCTAAATGGAAAATCTGTATTATCTTCCTATAATATTTTTACAGGAAAAAAGAAAGAATTACTTTCTGAGGAAAATCAAATTATTACAGCTGAGCTGAGTCCTTCAAAGGAGTACTTGCTTTTACATACTTCTCCTACGAATTATGAAGCTCAATTAACGATATATTCAATCAAAACTTTTGAAAAAATTTATGAGACAATGCTTGAATCATTTGAAATCTCATATGATTGGAATCAATTTGATGAATCAAAGCTAATTGTTACTTCTTTTTATGAAGATTGGTCATTTAAAAATTTTATTTTAAATTTAGAAGAACAATCTATGAATTCTATCAATTTACCTAATCCATTCGCTATTTGGATAAATGAGAATGATTTAGCCTTTTTAGATTGGGATACTGATAGTCCTGATATTACAGCACCTTTAAAAGTATATAAAAATGGGAAAATTGAAATGGAGATTCCTGGTCAGGAGTTCTATCATATCTTTTCATTAGATGAAAAGTTCGGATTAATTGGGATATCAGAGCATGATCAAAATAAGAGTGAATATTTGATTTTAGATCGTGATTTTAACGAAATAGGTTCTTTCCAAATTCCACATTTAACAAGTTTTTCTGGTTGGGAAGTTGCTTTATCTGATTTTGTATCATCAAAAGATGAACTCTTTTTAATTGAACCTCAATTTAGCAGTTCTACAACAGATTACCTGGGAGATTTTTCTCTAGTTAAAAAAGATTTAAAAAATGGGGAAGAAGAAGTCATTATTTCTAAGATCAATAATGCGCCTATAACTTGTTCTCCGGACGGGGCTTTCTGCTTATCAGGTTTTCAAAATGAAAATATCATTACCATAAAAAATCAAACAATAAAGCCTTTTTTAATATTTAAGGGGCAAGACGAATAAAAAAGACAGGTTGTATACCTGTCTTTTTTGCGTTTCGTATGTGAAATAAAGTTATGTATAAATGAAAATGAGTAAATTAATTTTTTATAATGATTTTGGTAGACCATCAAAGAATACTGTTGCAATTGTAAAAAATCCAAATACAGCAACTGTCGCAGCTGCTAATACAAATCCTAGGAAATTTCTTGATTTTAAACTTGAAATTAAACCGATAATCGCAAGAATGGTAACTAATCCAAAAATGATGACAGTGCCCATTGACTTACCCCCTTGTTAGTTATTTTATCCCCTAATTTATATTTTATATTGAATATTTCATCTTGTCGAGAGTTTCAAGGTTTTATTTCTATCTATAAAAAATATTCTTATAGTAATAGGATTCATGAATCTTTGTTTTAACTAAGAAGGGGGTAAGTAGTTTTGAACGCTATAAAAAAACTAGTTAAAAAAATAGGAAGAGAGACCTTTACATACCGTGATTTCATTGAGACATCTCTTTACGATATAGAAGATGGTTATTATATGACAAGTCCTACAAGAATTGGACGAGGTGGAGATTTTATTACAACACCAACCTTATACCCTATATTTGCAGAGTTTCTAGCTTCCTATTTTATTCAAATGATTGATCATTCCAGAACTTCATTTGTTTTTTGTGAAATTGCAAGTGGCACTGGAGATTTTGCCAAGATGTTTATTAAGTATATTGAAAAGTATTATCCTCAAATTTTTAAAGAATTCTTATATGTCTCAGTAGAAGCTAGTCCAGAAAATAGGATGCTTCAAAGAGAAAAATTACGAGGTTACAATGTGAAATATTATGATACAATTGACGAATTACCAGTTCTAGAAGGAATCGTATTCTCAAATGAATGGCTAGACGCTTTTCCTTGCCATGTTATTTATAAAAATAGGGGGAAAATCTATGAGGTTTTGTTAAACTACAAATCCAACCGATTAGAAGAAATCATGGAGCCATTACAAAATCCTTTGATATATGAATACTTAAACTCTTATCCAGAATTCGTTCTTAATGAAGGGCAGAGAATTGAAATACCTCTTTACGGTGTGGAAACATATAAACGCCTTTTAAAGAAGGTAAAAAACGGTTTGATTATCACAATTGATTATGGCTACACGTTTCAAGAATTAAGAAACCGGACGAATAAAAAAGAAACATTGAGGGGATATAAAAACCATCAAATTATAACTAACATTTTACAGCACCCGTTTGAAATCGACATTACACATCATATTCATTTTGATGCAATTAGAAAATGTGGTGAGCGAAATGGAGCAAAGACATTAGACTTAGTCAGACAAGATGAATTCTTTTTAAAAAATGGAATTTTACGTTGGTTAGTTGATACTCAAGACCTTGATCCATTTTCTCTTGTTCATAAAAGAAATCGAGCAATTCGTTCATTAATCGATTCAAATGGGATAAGTCAATCATTTCATGTACTTATTCAAGAAAAAAAGCATCTTGAACTTTAACATAGTTCAAGATGCTCAGAATTAAAAGGTAATATCTCGTTTTTGGAAATAGTAGAATGTAATCACAATAAAGATGATGTAATAGACTAGAAAAGTCGTAATTGAGAATGTAAATGAGATATCATTATACGTATTTGTAAATGTATAGACCGTCATATCTAAATGAGGGAATGGTAAAAATTTAAACCATTCAAATCTGCTCATTAATAGTGGATATAAATCAAATAGTACTGAATTAATAAAGAGAACAAATATTCCAACTGCGACAGCTAATGCCTGATTTTTAAATAATGTGGATAACATAAAAGAAATCGTATTGACCATGATTAAACCAGGTAAGAAGAATAATAAAGTTTTAAAGAATTTCTCACCATGAGTGGTCGTTACATAATCACCTGATAATAGTCCACCTATGGAGATGGTGGTTTCTTCATGAAAACCAGCTACACCAAATGCAATTAATCCGATTAAAAAGCTTGCAATAAACCAGACAATAATTAAAATGATCGAATAAATATTAACTGTTAAATACTTAGATAATAAGATTTTCCATCTTCGATGAGGACGAATTAGTAATTGTTTAATAGTACCATCACCAAATTCAGAAGAGATACTTTGGCTACCAATCACGACACTAAATAGTGTAATAAATGATAAAAAGTTAATCGCCATTGTGTCCATGTAACCCCAGCCAGTTGGACCATCACTTTTTTCAGTAAAGTTATCCCCTTGAACATTTCGAATCTCTTCAGAACCATCACTAAATTCTATTCCAACATTAGCATCAATTTCTAAAAACGAATAAAGCGAATTATATAGTAAAGCCCCAAGCATTAATAGAATAATGATAATCACGGCATAAACATAAGAAGCAACTTTCGAGAAAATTTTAATGATCTCGTTTTGAATTAATCCAATCATCTTCTCACCCCTGACTTCGAGTTTGTAATTTCAATGAAGCGATCTTCTAGTGATTTTCTTGAGACATTAATCTCGTAAACTTTTATATTCTGATTTACAAGCTGTTCATTTATGTTCGGAATATCATCGTATAGAGTAGTTAAGACGATGCTTGTTTCCGTATGTTGTAAGATGTTAGTCGTTGATAAAGTCTTTAGACATTCTAGAGCTGAATCAACTTGATCAACTTTAAAGCTTACTTCGATTGTTTCATTTTCAATCCCTTCTTCAGCTTTAATAGATGCCCTATGAATTAATTTCCCCTTCTCAATAATACAGTAGCTATCACACATTAATTCAATTTCAGATAAAAGATGGCTTGATATTAAAATGGCAATGCCTTGATTAGCTAACTGACGTAAATGTTCACGGAATTCACGAATTCCTTGAGGATCGAGTCCATTTGTTGGTTCATCAAGTATTAATATGGAAGGATTGTGTAAAAGACTTTGAGCAACACCTAATCGTTGTCTCATTCCAAGAGAATAGGTTTTCACTTTTTGATGAATCGCACCTTCTAAGTCTACAAGTTTTACGATTTCATCAATTTTTTCCTTGGAGATTTTTGAAATAGACATTCTAGCATAATGCTTTAAATTTTGATATCCGGTCATATATTTATAAAATTCTGGATTTTCAACAATCGCCCCAATTTCATTCATAGCTTCTGCATAGTGAAGTTCAGTATCTTTACCATTAATAAATACTTTGCCACTAGTTCGGTTAATGAGTTGAACAATCATTCGGATAATTGTCGTTTTACCTGCACCGTTTGGTCCAAGAAGTCCGAAAATTTCACCTTTCTCTACACCAAAGCTGACATTATCCACAATAAGCTTATTGCCAATTCTTTTTGAAAGAGACTGTACTTCAAGTGCATAATTGGTCATAAAATCCCTTCTTTCAATAAACATTTTAATAGTAATACGATTTCATTTAATAAATGTTTCAAAAAAAATAAAAAAGCAATCCATCGTTATGGACTGCTTTTTTAAAATTCATTAATTAATGTCCTACACCTGGAACGTAATGAAACGTTGTGTAGTATGTAAAACCTACGAAAAATATTGTTAAATAAGCCCCGAATATGTACATATACATTCTCTCAGACAGTCTTAAATATCCTAGTAGAAGGAAGAAACCAGTCTGAGCCAAGAATAATAATGAATATAGATACATATCTTTACCGCCAACAAAAAACATTACACTAAATATTGCGGTCCAAAAGGCTAGTACTCGGAACATTCGATCCACAAGTATTCCTCCCCTTTGTTGATAATACCCCTACGATTATTATAATGGGAGAGAATTCGATTGTAAACCATCTGTTAAAGATTAATTCGAAATATTCACATGATACGTACAGGACTTGCAACCGTCTAGCATATTTTGTACAAATTCAAGTTCAAAATGTTCAAATAATCCTTCTAGTAACCCTTTAATAAAGGCGATATGTGTATTGCATGTAAGAGTTTTATACTCTGAAGCTACTTCTTTAAAAGGGCAGTTATAAACTTGAAAATATACTTTATGTCCATCTTCTTTAACTAGAATTTCAGGGTGAAAACCTAGCATGGTCGCTGTTTGATTGAAAATTTCCATTTTATCATGAAAAGTCAATTCTTCTCTTTTCATCTTTCTTTTTTGTAATAAATTTTCCATAATATTAATTCCATATTGCTTCCCGGTATCATACAATGCTTTTGCAGCAATTGGACCTAAAGAAAGCATTGATTCAATCGCAATCTTAGAAAGTAGACGATAATCTCGATATGGGAAATTAATCTCTATTAATTCATCAGAAAGTTTATAGTATCGACTAGGACGTCCTCCTTTTCCTGATTTCATATTTTCTGATTTTAGCATACCCACATCTTCAAGTTTTGATAAGTGATGTCGAGCAACATTTGGATGAATAGAAAATTGATTTGCAATATCCATGACGGTTACTTCGGCATGAAGATTAGTTATATACTCATAAATCGAAAACCGTGTAGGATCAGATAATACATTTGTAATTTTTAAAGTTGGATCCATTTGTGATACACCTCACAAACCTCTTTTCTTTTATTATATCTGAATAATTTGCATAGTATAAATCAAAAAAATGAAGGTTTTATGAAAAAATCAGTTGTCGTTTTTTGTAAAAAATTTAAAAATTTAAGAAGGAAATTTTCAAAAGTTGTCGAATAAATCCAACGTGCCAGTATTTTAGGGAGTGTGAAAAATGGAGTGTCATTATCTGTTGAGAAGTTGGCTGAGTCGATTGTCAACGAAGCAGTTTTAGCAGCTGCTACAGATATCCATTTTATACCAAAATCCAATTATGGCTCGATTTTATTCCGAATTACTCATCAACTTATTCCACAACAAAAACTCCAATTAGATGAACTTGAACGGTTAATTTCCTATTTTAAATTTAAAGCATCGATGGATATAGGAGAAAAGCGAAGACCTCAAAATGGGGCATTCTCTCTTATTATTCAAGAGCAAGTTATAGGACTACGTTTATCTACATTACCTTCAACCTATTCTGAAAGTCTTGTTATTCGACTACTACCCCAAGAAGAATTTATACCCATTCATCAACTTTCTATTTTTCCAAATTCCACAAAACATTTATTATCCTTAATGAAATTAACGAATGGTTTAATTATTTTTACTGGACCGACTGGCTCAGGAAAAACGTCAACTTTATATACTTTGCTCCGATATTCATCACGAATCTATGCCCGCAATGTTATAACTTTAGAAGATCCCGTTGAGAAGAATAGTGAGGATCTATTGCAAGTACAAGTAAATGAAAAAGCAGGAATCACATATAGTACCGGTCTTAAAGCCATTTTACGCCATGACCCCGATGTGATTATGGTTGGCGAAATTCGCGATAGTGAAACAGCAAAAATCGCAGTCCGAGCCTCATTAACCGGTCATTTAGTATTGACGACGATGCACACCCGTAATGCAAAAGGAGCGATTCATAGATTGCTTGAGTTCGGTGTGAACTTTAATGAGATCGAACAAACACTTGTTGCAATTGCGGCCCAGCGATTAGTTCATTTAATATGTCCGTTTTGTCATGGCATTTGCAGTGAATTTTGTACAAGAAAAACGAAAAATAGGTCCACAGTTTTTGAAATTCTTTCTGGCGAAGTTTTAAAAGAAGCGATTCAAGAAGGAAAAGGTGTAAAAATGAAAAAGAAATATTCATCACTACATGATGTAATTGCAAAAGGGATTGCTTATGGTTTTGTACATGAAAGTGAATTTGAACGATGGGGACTCCATTATGAAAAGAGCACGGTGGCGTATTGATGAACAGGCACTATTTCTAAAAAGAATCGGTGTTTTATTAGATCAAGGCTATTCGATTACAGAAGCAATTGATTTTATAATAATCCAAGCAGATACAACAAAGAGAACAGCTCTAAATCATTGTATCCTAGAGCTAAAAGAAGGAAAGAGCGTTTATCAAGTTTTAATGGCAATGAAGTTTCATCCGACAGCAGTGAGTTACATTTTTTATAGTGAACAAAATGGAAATCTTGCTATTGGATTTCAATCAGCAGGTCATTTGTTATTAACAAGACATAATCATCAAATGAAATTAATGAATCAATTAGCCTATCCAATATTTTTATTATTGTTTACGATGATGATGTTTTTGGTTATGCAAATGAGACTTTTGCCGCATTTTGTAATGTTATATGAAAATTTTCAAGTAGAGCCAAATTTCATATTAAAAATAGCTATGGTGATGAATGAAAAGCAGGAATGGATTTTTTGGGGAACGATTGTTGTAATCCTTTTACTAGTTTTATTAGCTTTAAAACTTCAAAAAGAATTTTACAGTTATAAATACCAATACTTTTTAACACATCTACCATTAGTAGGAAAAACATTACAGCTTTGGAATACTTATTATTTCTCTTTTCAGCTTAGCCAATTACTTAAAAGCGGTTTCTCTCTATTAGATTCATTAAGATTTATAGAAAATGACCCGAAAAAGGGGTACTTAAATGAAATGATGAAAGATATTCATATGAATCTTTTAAATGGTGAAACTTTATATTTTGCGGTGAAAAAAGTTCCTCTTTGGCGAAGTGAGTTAGCCGTAGTCATCCAGCACGGACAGTTAAGCGGGAAACTGGAAGGAGAACTAGAAAATTATAGTCAATATTGTTTTGAAGAATTATTTATGATGATCGATAAAGGGATTAAAATTATTCAACCGCTCATTTTTCTTATCATCGGGTTATGGTTAATTCTATTATATTTCTCTATCATGTTGCCAGCCTTCCAATTGATTCATCAATTTTAAGAGTAAGGAGGAAAATGGATGAAAATGAAATGGTTAAAAAATAACCGTGCTTTTACTTTAGTAGAAATGATGGTCGTATTGTTTATCATTTCGATTTTGTTAATGATCACCATTCCGAATGTGACAGCAAATCAAGAAGCAATTTCCAATAAAGGTTGTGAGGCCATTATGAATATGGTGCAGTCGCAAGTACAGGCTTATACACTCGAAAAAGGGAAGCCCCCTACAAATATAGATGATTTAGTTACAGAAAAATACTTTGAGAAGAATCCTACATGTCCGGATGGGAGAACAGTCATTATTGAAAATGGAAAAGTTGTAAAAGATGATGATCCAGAGGAAAATTCATGACGTTTATAAAAAATGAGAAAGGCTATACACTATCGGAAATGTTAATTGTCTTTTCTACGATTACTTTTTTCCTTGCCTTTCTCCCCAATTTCTATGTTTCAATGGATCAAAAGATCGAAAACCATCATTTTTTTCAGCAACTTGAAAAAGACTTATATTTTGCTCAGAACTATGCCATGTCAAGAAGACAGGCAATCGCCTTTCAATATTATTATACAAATAATCATTATGACATTCGTGAGTCAAACGGGACTTTAATTTTTAGAAGAACGCTTCCAAATCATATTCGTTTTTTAGATGGAGAATTGAATCTTTTCCATTTCACAGCATCGGGAAACGTTAATAAGTTCGGTAATTTGTATTTTAGAGTGAATGGAAAACTTTATCGTCTCTACATTAGTATCGGAAAGGGAAGGTTTGAGATTTTTGAAGCTTAAACTCCTAAAAAATCATTATGGTTACTTGTATATGGAGATGCTCTTAACGTTTTTTATTTGGGTGATTATCATTTTTGTTATGGTTCCTACATTTTTATTTCAAATAATGAAAAGTAAAGATTTAGAGATTATACATGCGGCAGAGAGCTTTTTATCCAATCAAGTTATTCAATTTATTGTCAATCAAAATTTCGATATTAATCATTCCATTTATAGAAATGAAGGAGAAGAATTTCTCCTTCATATTGAGGAAAGGGATGATACTATTCAAATTTGTGTTCAATTTATGTTGTCAAATCAAACAGAAAAAAAGATTTGTCGAGTTATTCAAAACATATAATGGTTATACTTTACTAGAGTTGATGATGTCGTTTTTCATTTTATCCATTGTCATTTTATTTATTGGAACTATTACTCCATTTGTAAGATTGTATTTGGATGATTCTACATTGCTTGATCAAATGGAGTGGGAAAACTTCATCCATCAAATCAAAATAGAAATTAGAGAATCTAGTTCCATAGAATTAAAAAATAATCAACTTCGATTAAGCCATCCAGATGGCCTTATTCAATATGAAAAGTTTGATACGATTTTAAGAAGGAGGGTAGATAATAAAGGTCATGAAGTACTTTTATATCATGTGAAATCAGCCCAATTTATAGTAGAAGATTCTTATATCACGATAAAAGTCCTTCATCAGAACGGAAAAACATATGAAAAGAAGATTTTCATGCCAAATCAAATTATTTTCATCGATAAAAAATGAGAATGGATTTGTTTTTCCTTTATCATTGGCCGTATTATTTTTGTTTTCATTATTAGTGATGATTGCATCAAGTGAATATATTAGTGAAGTCCGCTATTTTCGTTCTTTAATAATGATGAATGAAACCGAAACTTTATTTTATTTTGGACTAAGAGATTCAATTGAAGCTTATGAAGAGGACATAACTGATGAACCGGTCCATTTTTTATATGACCTTGGTTATGTAGAACTTCAAGTCCTTGAAAATGACAATGAATTGACTACGTTTTCTATTCAAGTGAATCACTATGATGGCGGTAAATTAAAGGCAGAGGTTTTCTATAATAAAATTGAAAAGAAGATTGAAAGGATAGAAGAAAAATTTAATTAAAGTTCCTTCGAAATAGAATGAATGGACGTTTAACTTAAAATGATTACGGAAATACTAGTAATTGGAATCGTTTATAGGGGAGGAACTTTAGTTGAAAACAAATGATTATGTGAAATACTTGACGAAAACTGTGGTAGAACATTGGGATACTCCAAAGGATGAAAGAAAGAGAAGAAAGATAGAAAGAAAGCAAATGCAAGAACCTTTTACTTACCGATATTTTGGTATCATGCCATACATTTTTAAAGAAGGGATAAAAATGATGGCTGGAAAGAAAATGAAAACGATTCGTGGAAAAGAGAAAAATACAAAGGTTGATAGCTAGAAAGCAAGCTAATCAACCTTTTTTTATGCTGAAAGAAAACGATCTTGCCTTAAGTAAAACATTCCCCCATTGATAATTGAAATCTCAATTCTAGGTTCATATTGTTCTTTTAGGGCCTCTTTTTCAATGAAATAACTTTCAGGTTTTTCATCAAGATCTTCATAAAAGCGATCTAATAATTGAATATCGTCATTCCATCTTTTTCTTGCTTCAATAGCCCAAGTGTGGTCTTGTTGGTTAATTTGTTGAAGAACGTATTGTTGAATTCGGCGAATCCCACTAATCGGTTTAATTAAAGGAGATAACGTATAACTATAATCAGGAATTTTGGCAACTAGTAAATCTTCAAATTGACAAATATGTGAATGGAAGTCTTCTAACATAGCCCCATTGATCAAGTTTAATCCAATGGAATGAAATAAATCTTTTTTTCGATCACAAATATAACTAATTTTGAGATTTAAACATAGCCATGGATATAGTGCTGTGTTTATTCCAGCTTGATTAGGAGATTTTTCAAATAAACGAATATAAGCACCTAGTTTTTTTGTTAATGAAAAAACCTGATGTAAACGAGGAGAACCAAAATGGATAAACTCCCCTTTTTTGTCTTTAGAATTATTGGAATCAATCATATTTGTCATAAAGTGAAGCTTTTGTGGGTTTGGGACTCCACCAGTCTTTTCAATATAGTGCCAATAAAATGGACGATTCATTAACGCTTTATCCATATCAATCGTAAGTTGTACAGTTAGAGAATGAGGAGTTGATTCCTCGATTTGACAATCTGTAGATGTGAAAAACTGATTAAGAAAGGAGTGAATTTCCTGCTGCCTCACTATACTCACCTTCCTTCACTTGTTGGGCAAATTCAATCATAGAGGATAGATTTTCCATTTTGATTCTCATTTCTCCTTCTGATTGGGAATGACTAAATATATCCATTAAGTGGTCTTCTAATTTTCCAAATTCTAATCTTGTCAATATATCATCTAATTCTCCAATTACTCGTTCGAACAAATCTATTTTTTCATATAGTAATTTTAAAATATGTTCTTCAATCGTATTTTTAATGGCAAAGTTATAAATTTTCACATCGTTCTCTTGACCAAGTCGATGAACTCTACCAATTCGCTGTTCTAGTCTCATCGGGTTCCATGGTAAATCAAAATTTATCATATGATGACAAAATTGTAAGTTGATTCCCTCTCCACCAGCTTCAGTAGCGATAAAAACTTGAGCATGATTTTGGAATAATTCCTTCATCCAATCTTTTTTTCCTCGTTTAAATCCACCACGAAATGGGACAGAGGATATACCGTGTTGTTTTAAAAACCATTGTAAATAAAGTTGGGTTGCTCGATATTCAGTAAAAATAATCACTTTATCATTAATTTGTTGAATCAGTTCTAGCGCTTTATTCGCTTTTGAATTGATCGTAATCGCATTCATTTTTTCTACTATTGTTCTTACGAAATCTTCAAAAAGTGGTGAAGGGTTCTCCATTTTTTCGTACATATTTTTAATTGTAAAAAAGACGGCTTCTTTACTACTACATGCTTCACGTTTAAGTGTAAGAAGTGAAAATGAATTAGAGATAATAGGAGAATGTCCATTTTGAAAATTTGAAAGTAATTCGTAAAATTCTCTTTCTTCTTGAGAGAATTCAATCCATATATTTTCTACAATTCGTTTTGTCCATTTTAATTTAATATCTTGTCTTCGATTCCGAATCATAACTTTATTTATTAATTTTTTAAGATGTTCATCTGAATAATGTCCATTACTATTTTTATATTTTTCTAAGAAATCTTCATATGTACCGAGATGCCCTGGTTTTAAGAGAGAAACGAGATTAAAAATTTCCTCGATTTTATTTTGGATCGGTGTAGCCGTAATTAATAAACAAAACTTCTTCTTTAAACTTTGAACAAACTCATAGTTTTTGGTTTTGTGGTTTTTTAATTTATGAGCTTCATCAATAATAATAAAGTCATAATTTTGTTCAAGAATCTTTTCACGGTGCGGGCTTTTTTTTGCTAAATCAAGTGAAGAGACACAGACATCCACCGTCTCCCAGTTATACCCTTTTCGAAAGGCAATGGCAGGTATATGAAATTTAGTATTTAATTCATAAACCCATTGTGAAACCAGTGATGCAGGTACTAGAATTAATACTTTCTTTACTAAGCCACGAATCATATATTCTTTTAATATTAATCCGGCTTCAATCGTCTTTCCTAATCCAACTTCATCGGCAAGAATAGCCTTCCCATTCATTCGTTCTAAAACTTCACTAGCAGCTTCAACTTGATGTGGCAGCGGCTTCAATTGGGGGAGAAACTTTGGGGCAACTAATCCTTCGAAATCAGGAACTAGTAAATGCTGTTCAGCTTGAATGGCAAGCTTATAAAGTTGCCAATTAGACCATGGACCATCTTCTTCCAACCGTTTTAAAAATGGTTCTTGCCAAGAATCATTAACTTGGATCGATATGTCCATAAAAACATCTCCTTTAATAAGAAATAAGTTGCCTTTTTAGTTGTAATGATGGTACGATGGGTGTGTAAATCTCCTTGAAAACCATTTCAAGAAATTTTTAAATAAAGTCCGTAAATAGTATTACCAAAACATGAATTGAATATGTAGCGGATGATGGCTTGGGGAGAGACTACTCATGTAGCGCCGAAGGAGCAAGCTTTATAGTGAATCTCTCAGGCAAAAGAACTCAAGTCGGACGCATCTCTGGAGAGTGCTTTACATAAGCCACCAAAGGGGAAAACCGGTCGTAATTATTTGAATTTTAAATTTACATGGATAATTGCGATTTGGGCTAAACTTTCAGGTTACAGGACAGAGAACTCAAATTTTATTTGGGTTACTGTCTTTTTTTGTAGAATTAGAGAGGGGTTGAGGTAAATGACATTAAAACGAACACCTTTATTTGAGATTTACTCGAATTGGGGAGCGAAAACAATCGACTTTGGCGGTTGGGAATTACCTGTACAGTTTTCAAGCATTAAAGAAGAACATGAGGCAGTAAGAACAAAAGCTGGTCTTTTTGATGTCTCTCATATGGGAGAAATTATAGTATCAGGCCCAAATGCCGAACTATTTTTACAAAAAATGTTAACAAATGATTTATCCAAACTTAAAGTAGGCAAAGTTCAGTATACCATCATGTGCTATGAAGATGGTGGAACAGTAGATGATTTGATTGTTTATAAATTATCTGACACGAAATTTTTATTAGTCGTTAATGCGAGTAATACAGATAAAGATTATGAATGGTTAATTCAACATAAAGACGATGGCGTAAATATAGAAAACGTATCTGAAAGTTTCGGGCAGCTAGCCTTACAAGGTCCAGCATCAGAAGGGATCTTACAAAAATTAACAACAACTCCATTAAATGAAATAAAATTTTTTAGTTTCAAAGAAGAGGTTCAAATTGGTGAAGTAAATGCACTTGTTTCTAGAACAGGATATACAGGAGAAGATGGATTTGAAATCTACTGTAATGCCGAAGATACCCTATACCTCTGGAATACGATTCTAGAAGCAGGTAAAGAAGATGGGCTTTTACCTTGTGGACTAGGAGCTCGTGATACTCTTCGTTTTGAAGCTACATTACCTTTGTATGGACAAGAGTTGTCTAAAAGCATTACACCAATTTCTGTTGGATTAAATTTTGC